>Ga0315321_10000479_pt1 | contig 29477 bp, 25 predicted proteins | sample M180m21515metaG_FD_203464 | JGI IMG/M metagenome (GOLD analysis project Ga0315321, IMG submission 203464) | Ammonia-oxidizing marine archaeal communities from Monterey Bay, California, United States - M1 80m 21515 | ecosystem: Environmental > Aquatic > Marine > Intertidal zone | place: USA...
CTAAACTAGTTTATAGTATTGATCCCACTATAATAGCGGGATAGTCTCGGTTGTTAAGTATCAGCAAGGAAGTTGTATTTGGAAAATAAATAAGCCGAAGAGCACGAACAATAAGAATAATTATTGGGGATTAACATGCAAACACACCCTCAACTAGCAAAAAAACTTAATTTGCTCTACGGAGCTTTGATCAATCCGGATATTACTAGCCATGTGCAATTAGCGCGTTGTCTTGGAGTTACCAAGCAAGGTGTAAGCAAATGGATTAACGGAACTGAGACGAGTCCCGGAAATCGAATACCTGTCACTCAGCTCCAGAAAGTTGCCGACTTTTTCTATCTTGAACCTATAATTTTTACTTTTTCCTACGAAGATTTTGAGCCTGTGGTGCTCGATGTAATCGAAAGGCTAGCAGTAGATAAAGTGTCAAAATCAGAAAAGCTGTCTCTTTCGCTATTACCTGTGACAGATCTGGATATTGTTGGCAGACAAGAAGAGTTGGGGGTGCTCAACAGCGCATGGGAACGGGTCAAATTTAATATGGTTCAGGTTGTTGTATTTGGCGGGATGGGTAAGAGCAGCCTTGTTAATAAATGGCTTTCAAGTGTCAGTGATGGAAACTTTCAAGGCGCAAAAAGTGTATATGCATGGTCTTTCTCTTGGCAAGGGTTTGAGTCTGAGGAGCACTCACCTGGAGATTTTTTTATAGAACATGCTCTAGAGTGGTTTGGAGATGATTCGCCAGACGACGGTACTCCGTTTTCGAAAGCAACACGATTGGCAAATTTAATCAGAGCCTCTAAAACGCTCTTGATCCTGGATGGTTTAGAGCCTCTTCTTACGGCGCCTAAATCGAATAGTGGAGAAATTCAGAATCCTGCTGTTGCAGCACTCATCAAGGAATTGGCGGCCGACAATAATGGGCTGTGCGTGATTACCACTAGACTCCGAATCGCTGACATTGCTTCTTTTGAAGATAGCAGAGTTAAGACGATTGAATTGAAGAACTTTGACATAGCTGAAAGTCGTACTTTATTGAAAAAAATGGGAGTGTACGGAACAAAAAAGGAGTTTGATTACGCAGCTCTATAATACGCGGGCCATCCCTTGAGTTTATCGTTACTCGGTGGATATTTGAATGTTGTGCATGATGGTGAAGTTGGTGGCTTTCGAGAGTTGCCTTCTTTGTTTGAAAGTGAGAAATCAAATAGTCATGCGAATAATATTGTAAGTGCCTATATCGGACTGTTCGAAGATACGCCTCAACACTCTATTTTGAACTTGTTGGGGTTGATTGATAGGGCAGTATATTTGTCAGAACTCAGGCCAATTTGTGCGATGCGAGAATTGGCAAATCTGACCGCAGAACTAGAGAGCTATACTCTTGCTCAATGGAAATATGCGCTTCATTCGCTTCAGAAAAGTAAGCTGATTACCTTAGAAAAAATTGGTGATGATCACAGTATTGATTGCCACCCTTTAGTTCGAGACTTTTTAATTAACAAACTGAAGAGCCACGAGAGCCAAGTGTGGACAAATGGAAACAGGCTTCTTTTTAAATTTTTATTAGGTATTGCTTCTGAACAGCCAGAGTCGCTAACGGATCTAGAGCCGCTCTTTAGAGCAGTGATTCATGGCTCACGGGCCTCCATGTATAGAGAGGCATTTGATATCTATTTCCATAGAATTAGAAGCAGTCAATTTTCGATCTATACACTAGGCTCTCATCATTCAGATAGGGAATGTTTGCGCTCCTTTTTTAACAAAGAATGGACCGAGCCAGTGGAAGAATTACAGCCTGAAGAAAAATTTTACGTACTTTCTTGTGCGGCAACTAATCTAATCTATCTAGGCGACATAAACTCTGCCATAGAACCTGCTTATTCTAGTATTGAGTGGTTCTACTCGCAAAAAATGTGGGATGAGGCTTTGTCCGTGGGAGGCCCTACATTATCTATGTTGATTACAATTGGGAAATTGGATGAAGCACAGCTATTAATAGAAAAATTGAGCGAAAGCGTCGATAAAACGAAGAATAAATTGCTACAGTCAGGAGCGTATGCGTTTCAAGGTTTTGTTTATTTTCTCAAGAATGAAGTAGAAAAAGCCGAAGAGCTCTTTGATTATTCTGAAAAATACCTTGCTCAGATTCAACCTCTCTCAGAAGTGAATTTTCCTATAGTAAGTTCCTTTTTTGTAAGATTTCTTTTAGAGACAGGGCAGATAAAAAGAGCATGGGAAAGATTCCTGATGACATTTGAGTGGAGAGAAAAAGGGGCTTGGCAAGTCAAATTCGATACGACATCCTTATATGCTAGTGATCTCTTGTTTCATGGGTTTATTGCATCCAAATTAGGAGATGATGAGACAGCCGCTTCCTGTTTGGATCAACAAGTTGAGTTACTAAGAAATGCAAATGAATGGTTACACCTTCCGGCGGGTTTGAACTATAGGGCTAAGTTTTATATTGAGAATGGTCTTCTGACAGACGCTGCGCGAGATTTACAAGAATCTCTTAGCATTTCTGAACGAACTGGAGCAAGATTCGAACAATGGGAAAGTTTCCTCAATTATGCATACCTTCACCTTAAGAGAGAAAAGCCGAATATGGTTACGAGGTATCTGAATAAAGCTGCCAAGCTAGAGGGAATGAATATGTACAAATTTCGGGATAGAGAAATAGCAGAGCTGGAATCGAAGCTCAGTGATCTAAAATTAAGGAAAAAGCGATATGGTCGTTGAGTTTTGTGGAAATGTTCCCCGACTTTATAGGATACTACTGTAATCATTTCGACAGCTGGATGAGGTACGACAAATTGATTATGGGATTAAGACGACCTACAAGGAGTTGGGGTATCGCACTTATAGCTCTTTGTTTCTCGGTTGCAAGCCTTAGCGTTTTGAGCGCTGACGAGTCAGTATTGTCTCCGTCTGCTAAAAACCTCTCCGAAATCCAATGGGGGCCAGCAGGCGGCGGCAACGGCTTCCCGATAGGAGTGCGTTCCGCACGTCAGGTCACCGACCCTGCAACAGGTGGCTTCACTTACTATGCCCTGTTCCCCGCCGGTTCCCATTTCGATTTGCACTGGCATACCCATAACGAACATGTAGTTGTGGTGCAGGGTACGGTAACTATTGGTCTGGGGGAAAAAGTTCACACTGTCTCTCCCGGCGGATATATTGTTATTCCCGGCAAATTAAATCACTTCTGGGATGTGCCAAGCGATGGTGAAGACGTAATCATTGTTGTTCGTAGAGAAGGTCCTGCGGATTTTCACTTCGTCGAACAATAGAGAGAGCTCAATAGAGACAGCACCAGAAACCGCCGACATAAAGCCGTCATAAAAAAGGGGCAGAGATTTTCATCTCTGCCCCTTTTTAGTTGCTTGAATCAGGTCTGAATATAAAGCGCTATATACCCTGATCAGCCTTGGTCTTCACGCTGGCGAATACGCTGGACGAACCATCTTTCATCATCAGAATCACATCATAAGGTGTGAACGCATCGCTGAAATCCATGCCCGGTGTGCCTAGTGGCATACCCGGAACAGCCAGACCCAATGCACCTTCCGGTGGAGAGGCTAGAAACTGCGTGACGAACTTCTCTGGTACGTGGCCTTCGAACAGGAAGCCTGCGTCGGTAACAGCGGTGTGGCAGCTCTGCCATTCGCGCTTGATGCCCAGCTCTTCCTTCATGCCGTTCAGGTCAGCTGGGTGATGAGTGATGTTGTGGTAACCCCTCGCGTCCATGTGCTCCATCCAGCCGCCGCAGCAGCCGCAGGTCTCTTCCTTGTAGGTGTTGAGTGTTACATCATCGATAGACTGCGCCGAAACCTGGCTGGCAGCTGTAATGGATAGTAATAGTGCGAATAGGGATGAAACAATCTTGCCTGTTTTCATAACTGACTCCGTCTTGCTTGTCGTGTGCGTGTTGTTTGCTTTTGCTGCTTCCGCGGCAGTATTACCGACGGGAAGCGATCCATAGCGAGAATTCTACTCCAAAATAGGTGATTTTGACGAGGGAATAGGGCTTTTTAGCACCAAATCCTTGCCTATTCTGATTCAGGTCAAGTCTTGTTCATGCCAAGAGCCGTTCAATCCAACTCGAGTTCAAGCCAGCTCTCATTCAAGCCAAGGTCTGACCAGGCAGCTAGTTTGCCTGATACCTCTCATCCAAGGTGGGTATATGAATTGGCGGGCTGCCCCACAGAGGTCCTTTCATAAATCTGACCGACGACTCTTGTGTAAACGCATTCACTCGCTGGAAAGAATCAACGGCAGCATCGTAGTCAGGCCCGTCACCGCCCAGAGTAACCGCGTTTTCCTGTACTGCCTGATAATGTTCCAGACTGGCAAAACGGGTCAGGGTATATATCTCATCATAGTCGTCACTTTCTACCGGTGTGCTATAGGGAACGTAGACAATCTTCCACTGGCCAACAGGTCGTGCCCCTATTTTTTCCAGATAGGGCCAAGTGCCATTTCTGGAAAGCAGATGTACTTCTTCGAAAGTGCCTTTCTTGATCTTGCGGTATTGCAGCACCAGTATTTCGTCTTGTGGTTCCGGTGTGCCGTAGCGCACTGGCATTGGGTCGCTGTCATTCTGACCCTGGCTGCCCCTCACTCTATTAAAACTTTCATTCGTGCCCGGTCGAAACACCGGGCGGGTTTCCGCCATATAGCCCTGCATGAATACCGCTTCTTTCGAACCGGTGAGAACCTGCCGCCTGTCCGCCAGAGCTGCGTTGTTTCCATCCAGCAAAGGCCCATTGCCGGCAAGTGCGGTGGAGCCGCCGGTATCTCCGGAATTCTCGGCATTGGAGCCGCGGGTTGATTGCCAGTGTTCATAGGACGCATAACGGGCAAAGCGCAGGGCTTCTTCTCGCTCGGGGGTCTCGCTCGCAGTGACCGGATAGATTACCTGAAAATCGCCGAGTATTATTGCGCCGATTCTTTCAAACCAAGGCCACACACCTTCGGAGCTATTGCGATACCAGCGCTCGTAGCCGCCGGGTTCCAGATAGGCGTGACGCATCATCACTATTTCCTGTTGGCCTACCCGTGGCGCGTCATTGCGTACGGCACTTTCTTGCGCAGCTATTTGTGAGCCAGTCTGCGTTGCAAACAGGCAGGTGATGGCCAGACTGAGTATTAACAATCGTGTTGTGGAATTCACTATTCGCTCCTTGGCTGAAAACTGAGTCTGAATCTAGCACAGCTTCGCCAGTACGGAAATGTGCGGAAATTGCCTTGTAAGTTGAAAGCAGACTGCTTATCTTGATCAGCTAGGCTAAAGAGCAGGCGGGCAGGAATCGCCATTGACCGGAGATAATCCGCAATTCACGGAAAACATCGCCGTTAAGACTAGGGAACCAATACAATCGAGTCAGAATCAACACTCAATTTGTATAAAGGGAGAGGGGCATGACTACCACCATCAGTGAGCAGGATTCATCGTTGACCGGTTCGGGTGCGCCAACGGCCGAAAACGCCCCGGTAAGTGAGAAGCAGAGAATCCAGTCCATCGACACACTTCGAGGCGTGGCACTGTTCGGCATTCTGTTAATGAATATCATCGCCTTTGCCTACCCCTTTGCTGCCTACACGAATCCCGCAATAGACGGAGCCACAGAAGGTGTGGATCTTTTCGCCTTCGCCTTTAATGATGTGATGGTTGAAGGCAGCATGCGTGCCCTGTTCTCGATGTTGTTTGGCGCCGGCATGCTGATTTTTCTCAACAAGCCCGGCGCGGACGAAGCGGAAGTTAAAAAGCTGTTTTATCGCCGCACCAAATTGCTAATTTGCTTTGGTCTGGTAAATGCCTACCTGTTCGTATGGATAGGTGACATTCTCTATGCATATGGCGTGACAGGTTTATTGCTCTACTACTTCTGTGATTTTCCCGCCAAAAAACTGCTGAAGATTTCAGCCGGCATAGTCGCCCTGTTAATGCTGCTGCATACCGGGCTGCACTTTAATGCCCGCATGCTTGGCGCAGAGGTCGAAGCCATCGAATCGCTTCCGGCGGGAACAGAACTCTCTGAAGAGCAGCAGCAAATACTGGAAACCTGGGATTCCTTTCTTGAGCAGCAATTCGCATCTCCCGCTGTAATTGAGGAAGAGATCGAAACCAAAAAATCGGGTTATATCGATAATTTTGTGGCTGCAGCCAGTATCAATATATTTATACAGACACTGGTATTTTTGACAAACAATGTGTGGGATGTATTGTCCATGATGCTGCTGGGTATGGCCTGCTGGAAATGGGGTTTATTCGATGCCTCACGGAGTATGGATTTTTATACCAAACTCACCCTGATCAGTTTTGCCATTGCCATTCCTGTGAATCTGGTAGAAACAATGACTTTTATTAATAGCGGCTTTGCCCACCACTGGGTTCCCGGTGCTAGACCAAGTTATGACGTTGGCAGGCTTTCCCTAGCTTTCGGCTACATTGGCTTAATAATGATGATCTGCAAGTCGGGAGTATTGACTGCATTTCGCAAGGGCATGGCAGCGGTAGGGCAGATGGCGCTTACCAATTATCTTTCCCAGTCCATAATATGTAATTTTGTGTTTATGGGCTTCGGTCTTGGTCTCGTTGGAGAGCTACCACGTCACCAGGTTTATTATGTGGTATTCGGCGTATGGATATTCCAGCTAGTCTTTTCAGTTTTCTGGCTGAAGAGTTATCGCTTCGGTCCGGCGGAATGGCTGTGGCGCAGCCTCACCTATAAGAAAATGCAGCCGATGCGCCTCTAGCTATTCGGGTCATATCTTTTCGATTTTTCGTGCTCGCCACCATTGTCAACTTCCAGGCAAAGGCGTACCATTCACGCCGGTTTCAGCTAATTAGTTTTTTTCTTTCCTGATCGCTCGTTCTACTCTTCTGCGATCCTCTTTTTAGTCGAATCCTAATCCACTGTTAAAACGTTTGCCGCTCTTTCCCGGGTGTGGTTGTGATGTTGTTAAATAAATTACATTTTGATCGTGACATAACCAGCGAACTTCTGAAGATTGCCCTGCCAATGGTAATTTCTCAGGGCACGTTTGCAGTAATGATCTTCACCGATCGTTATTTCATGTCGCAGATTGACCCCATACATATGGCTGCCGCTCTGGGAGGAGGAGTAGCCTGCTTCTTCTCGTTCTGTTTTTTCTCGGGATTGCTTTCCTATTCCAATGCTCTGGCAGCGCAGTATCTGGGCTCCGGCGAGCAACACAAGTGTGCCAAGGTGGTTAGTCAGGGTTTTCTTATTGTTCTTCTGAGTATTCCCTTATTGGCATTGATTACCTATGGCGTATCTAAATTGTTCGCGGCCATGGATCATGACCCAACTCTGGTTGAGCTGGAACTGATTTACTACAAGATCCTTATGCTCGGTGTAGTCGTCACCCTGGCGAAGATTTGTGTGTCTTCCTATTTCGCCGGCATCGCCAGGACCAAGGTAGTGATGATTTGTGATGTCTGTGGATTGGTACTGAATGTGCCGCTTTGCTACGGCATGGTGTTCGGCCGTTTTGGTCTGCCTGAGCTGGGCATTGTGGGTGCGGCGGTTTCTACTATTATCGCAACGCTGTTCGCCTTTGTTCTGTTTATGGGTTTTTATCTGGCCAAAGAACATCGGGAAAAATTCCATGTGCTGGAATCATTCCATTTCGATCTGGGTATCTTCAAACGCTTTCTCAGGTTGGGAACCCCTTCAGGTGTGGAGATTTTCCTAAACGTCGCCGCGTTTAACTTGTTTTTGCTGATGTTTCAGGGCTACGGAATCGCCGAGGCAGCTTCTGCATCTATTGTGTTCAATTGGGACATACTTTCCTTCGTGCCGATGATGGGCATTAACATCGGCATAATCAGTTTAATTGGTCGTTATGTTGGTGCGCGGGATATGCAGCATACCAATGCTGTAATGACAGCTGGTTTTATGATGGCGCTGAGTTATTCAGCGGTATTGGCGGTACTGTTTATTAGCTTTCGTTTCCCGCTGGTTGAAGTATTTGCTCCGCCGGAAGGTGACTTCTCCAATATCCGAGCCATGGCCGGTTTTATGATGATAGGGCTTAGCTGCTATGCAATGGCTGACGCTCTGATTCTAGTATGCGGTGGTGTGCTCAGGGGTGCGGGAGATACGGCATGGCTAATGAAAGTATCTACAGTCCTGCATTGGGCAATGCTGGTCGCCCAGTATTTTGTCATTCGGGTTTTCGAATATGGGCCGGAAGTATCCTGGGTGGTTTTCTGCCTGATGATAGTCGCTATCGCAGCAGTCTTGTTGTTCCGTCTACAGCAGGGGCACTGGCGAGATATGGCTGCTCTTGAACGGGTAATGGCCGAGTAAAAGCCCTGTCTCGCTTCAGCGGGCTGCTGTGTTGGTCAGTCTCGCTTTTGCTCTTTTTGTTTTTTAAGGCTACTTGCAGCAAAGACTGCTTGCAGGTAGCCTCTTGGAATACCTTCCGGTAATCCTTTCGGTCTTTCGATCTATTGGGATAACTCCGGACGAAGCCATAAACCGTAGCGGTAAATGGTTTCGCAATAACAAGAAAGAAAATAAAATAGAGGGAGTATCACCATGAAGAAGCTGATTGTTTCCCTGATTCTATTGTCATCTGCAGGGGTCTTGTCGCTCAATCATCTCAATGCCCAATCGGCTGCTGGTAGTACCGGTACTTACTCGGAAAGCTTGCTTAATACCAAGCGGGTTTTTTCTCAGGGTCTGGCGGATGCCATAGGTCAACCATTCCGGGGAGTTGCTACTTCCGACGGTGTGGTTGAAGGGCTGTTTCCGATACGCTCCACCGGAGTTTCAACTGCCGATATTTCGGCGGCAGCAAATACTTTTCTGTCGTCACTCAGTGATGCTGAACTCAGCCGAACCCAGTACGCAATCGATGACCCGGAATGGCGAAACTGGTCGAATGTGGATGTAGGAATCTTCTCCCGCCATGGGGTTAGCCTCGAAGAAATGAGCGAGCAGCAAAAAGACGCTGCGTGGGGTCTGCTGGAAGCATCTCTTAGTGCGGAGGGCATCGATCAAACTCTTGCTGTTATGCGCACCGAACAAGCCTTGCTGGATATTAATAAAGAGCCACTTCGTTATGGCGTGGACAAATACTATTTTACCATCATGGGTATTCCTTCCGAAGACGAGCCCTGGGGTTGGCAATTGGACGGACATCACCTAGTGCTTAACTTTTTCGTGCTGGGTGATCAGGTGGTAATGACACCAGCATTCTGGGGCGGGGAGCCAGTGACCACCAATACCGGTATGTTTGCCGGCAATGTAATCATGCAGGACGAGCAGAATTACGGTCTCGCGTTTATGCAATCACTGGACAGTGGTCAACAGGCGCAGGCAACAATTAGCGCAGATAAGACGCGCAACAATCAGTTAGCCGCCGCCAATGCGGACAATCTCACCCTGGATTACGAAGGTGTGAAGGGGGAGGCATTGAGCAGTTCCCAAAAACTGGAACTGCTTAACCTGATTCGAGTGTACGTTGGCAATCTTCGTGAGCCCCACGCCGATGTCACTATGGATGAGATTGGCCAGCACATCGATGACACTTATTTCTCATGGATAGGTACGGCCGATGACGATGCGATTTTCTATTATCGAATTCATAGCCCGGTTATCCTTATTGAATTTGATCACCAGAACCCTGTCGGGACCCTGGACAGAAATCAGCCGGGGACGCCAACCCGCGACCATATACACACTGTGGTAAGAACACCTAACGGTAATGACTATGGCAAGGATTTATTAGCGCAACACCTTCAGGCGCACCCACATTAATAAATGCATCTGCTGATAAAACTATCGCCCGAGGAGTTGTTTTCGATGAGTCTAATAAAAAGTAGTAAGTCTTCAATGGGGAATATGTATACCGGCCTATTAACGTCCGCGTTAATGGTGATATCTTTTGCAGCGCAAGCTCAATCACCCAATGCTTTCGGTATCCCCAGCGAGCAGGTCAGCAACCCGGCAGCCAATGTCATGGCTGTATCTGGCTCACGTGGTCAGGGATGGTTGGGGCAGGGGCGTTCCGAGGTCATCGCCCGTCACGGCATGGTGGCAACCAGTGATCCATTGGCGGCGCAGGCCGGTTTGGAAATTTTACAAAACGGTGGCAACGCTATCGATGCCGCGGTGGCGGCAGCAGCGGTACTTGATGTCACTTCCCAGAACGATACCGGCATAGCTGGCGATTTATTTGCGCTGGTGTGGAGTGCTGCAGACCAGAGGCTCTATGCACTGAATTCCGCTGGTTGGGCGCCTTCGGGCTGGACGCCTGAATTTTTTAAAGAAGAACTGGGCCTTGAGAGAGTGCCCGGTAGTGGTGTGAATGCCGCGACGGTTCCCGGCGCTATCTCCGGCTACGATACTCTGCTTGATCGATTTGGCACCATGGGTTTTCAGGAAACATTCGAGCGTGCGGCTCAACTAGCGGAAGAGGGCTGGGGTCAGGCGGAACGTCGTCATCAAGACCTTGGTAGCGTAGTAAATAAATTACGTGGCGATGAAGACTCCAGCGAGACTTTTCTAGTCGACGGTGAGGTGCCGCCACTTTACAGCATTATCCGCAATCCCGACTTGGCAGATGCATTGCGATTGATTCAGCGGGAAGGTCGCGATGCCTTTTACAAAGGAGCTATCGCCGACGCCTTGGTTGCCAAGGTGCAGGCAGAAGGCGGGGTGATGAATCATGCCGACCTGGCGGAGTATCAATCTGAATGGGTAGATCCTATCAGCACAAATTACCACGGCTACGATGTATTTCAGTTACCTCCGCCGGGGCAGGGTTTCGCTGCGCTGGAGATGCTGAATATTCTCGAAGTATGCGCGCCGGTTCATGGTCTGAACCTGAGTGCTCTGGGTCCATCCAACCCGGACTACTGGCACTTCATGGTAGAAGCGAAAAAGCTCGCCTACTCGGACTTGCAAGCCTATAACGGTGATCCGTTGTTCTCGGATATTCCTGTAGATCGCCTGCTTTCAAAATCCTATGCGGAAACTCTCAGCGACCGTATCGATATGAATGCGGCAGCGGAGCCGTCTATCAAGGGCGGGCTGGATGGTGGAACTATCTATCTGACCACCGCTGACAGGTGGGGAAATATGGTGTCGTTCATTCACAGTATTTTTTCTGTGTATGGCAGTGGTGTAACCATTCCTCCCTACGGAATGATTCTGCATAACAGGGGCGTGGCATTTTCTCTCGAAGAAGGACACCCCAATGAAGTGGCACCAAGAAAGCGCCCCTTCCATTCCATCATTGCCGGTTTTGTCATGAAAGATAATGAGCCGCTAATGACCTTCGGAAACATGGGCGGCTCTGTTCAGCCGGAAACACACGCTCAACACATGGTGAATGTTATAGACCATGGCATGAACGTGCAGATGACTACCGATGCGGCCCGTTTCACCCATAGCCAGAATAGCAATATTCTTTCTCTGGAGAATAATTTGTTCTCTTTAGTGGGCAGATCTCTGGAGGCCCGGGGGCACAATGTTCGGGCGGTAAATGGCGGCAGGGTAGGAGGATATCAGGGCATCCTGTTCAGCAGAGATCCCGCGCTGCCCATGCCGATATATTCACTTCAAAGTATCGAGGCGGATACGCCGGTAAACGGTGTTTACCGGGGCGGCTCAGACCACAGGAAAGACGGCCAGGCGGTAGGCTGGTAACTGACTAAATAGTCATATTGGTCGATAGGAAGGGTAGCACTGCTACCCTTTTTTTTGGCTTGAATTCGAGTATCCGGGTCAATAATGATGAAATCCCTCTGATTCTCAATAGTCATTAACCGGGGGCTTTAGAGAGGTTTTTCATAGGCAAGGATTACGACAATGACGGGTTAAAAACTATTTCTAGGCAACCGCATCTAAATGGATGCTTTTTGCATCTATATAAGTGAAATCAAATAATTTCAGGAGTTAGTTATGAGTGATTTAGGAACAGGAACAGGAGCAGGATTGGCAGCAATTGGGCGGTGAGGAGTTCGTTCATCAGCTGCAGGGTAAAATAGGCAAGCGCAGAAATTATCTGCACATAACTATTGGTAGCCTTATGGTTGCCGGATTCATTTTGTTTGTGATTTTTTCTTCGCCCCTGCAACTTCTTGCCATGCAGTTATCGACTGTACTGACCATGCCACTTGTTGATTTAGGCGGCAGCGCAATCGCTTGGGCGATTTCACCCATAAACAATATCGCAACAGTGACAGTGCTTTTCCTGAAAATGCTTCGCGTTACATGGAAGCGTTCGGTTAATGCCTACTATGCTTATTAACCGTGCATATTAGCGCGCAAATTAATCAGGCAAGCGAAACGAAACCAACTCGTTAGTAGCACTGATCACCACATACTGATTGCCATCACTTCCTTGAAAAGTCATCGGGTTGGCATTTCCCCTCGCGGGCAGGCCGGCTTCCCAAAGTTGTTCACCACTTTTCGTGTCCAAAGCTCTTATGCGATTGTCATCGGTGGCTGCAATAAACAACAAACCACTCGCGGTGATTAACGCAGCGGCTCTTCCCGGTCGACCGGTATTCTGGCGACCGACCGGAAGACTTTCTGTCACTCCAACAGCTTGTTGCCAGGCAAGTTCACCAGTATTGGTATCGACAGCACTTAAGGTTCCCCAAGGTGGTTTCTGACAGGGCAGACGCATGTCTCCGATTTGGGCGTCAAAACTGGCAGGTCGAGGGTTACGGCGCTGGAACGGATAATCTGCTCCATCTTCGCTTTCTTCCATCCAGCTAAAAGTGCCTATATCAGCTGAGAATACAAACAATAATTCGGAATTTGGATCAAAGCTTACACCGCCCCAGTTGGGCCCACCGGCGAGTCCCGGAAAAAGAAGTGTAGTGTTGTTTCCAGTGCCGCCTAGTCTGTATGTCCACGGTGTGAAAGGTCCTTGATTGATTATTTCGCCACTGCTGGCCACCAGTTCGGCACAGGCCTGGGCATGTGCCGGGGATGTGTCTGCGGCGGTAACCAAATCGGCAGGAGAATAACTCACTCTCGCCATCGGCGGAGTGATTGCAGGAATAGGTTGGGTCGGAGATGTCTCTTCGCCGGGTACATCACTGGCGGGCATGGCGCGCTCCTCCACTTCGTAGATGGGCTCTCCGGTTTCTCGGTTCAGAATATAGAGATAGCCTGACTTGGTAGTGACTGCTAACGCTGGAGTGTTACCTATATTAAACAGCGAAGGTGGCGCGGGTGGATCGTGATCCCATATATCATGATGAATGGTTTGGAAGTGCCACTTGTACTCACCACTGTGTATATCCACGGCCACCAGAGAATTGGCAAACAGATTGTTACCCGCCCTGTCGCCGCCGTAGCCGAAGGGGATGGGTGAGGCCAGAGGCAGAAACAACAGGTCACGTTCGGCGTCTACGGTAAAATAGAATGGCCAGGCATTGGCGCCAAGCCTGCGCATCCAGCTATCGCCTTCCCATGTGTCGTGTCCAAGGCTGCCGGGTTGGGGAACCGATTCGAATTCCCAAATTTTCTCACCACTTAACACATCGAATGCTCTGGCATTGCCGATGCCGCCAATAGCCCCTCTTGGGGTGTTGGCACCCACTACGATGACATTGTCATAAACCATGGGCACGGAGTTGTAGGGGATGACCATATCGATTTCACCGGATTGCCCGAAGGTTTCAACCAGTGAGCCGTCTGTTGCATCTAGGCTTATCAGTCGGTCGAAAGCGGTAAATATAATTCTTGGGGAATGGCTAATATCACCGGGCCAATAGGCAACACCTCTTCTGGAAGGGCTACCTGTGCTAAGTTCGTGTCGCCAAATTTCCTCTCCGCTCAAAGGGTTTAGCGCGACTATTCGACCACCGGCCGGAACGTACATAATTCCGTTTACAACTAGGGGAGTCGCCTGGGAATTAGGGCCACGAATGTTCTCTGGATTTTCAGCAAGCAGGGAATAAGACCAGGCCGTTCGTAAATCTGCCACATTGTCTTGCGTGATTTGCTGCAGAGGTGAAAATCCCGTGCCGGCAAGATTGCCGCGATAATACTGCCACTCGGATCCGGAAGAAATATTGTCAGCTTGGGCCTGGCCTTGGGCCGGACTTAGTGAAATGCATAGTAGAAAACTGCCAATCAGGGCAGAGGAGCGATTGAGCGCCATAGGGCCACCTTCTTTCTTATTGTTTGCTTGCCAGTTTATAGGTCTGTTTACAGCCCAGTCTATAAGTCAGTTGATAAAGAGAAGCCCAGTTTACAGAAATCCTGACTATTGTCTCCACTGCCGTGTTCCGTTTAGACGGATAAAATAGTACCCTTTCGCGAGTTTTTATTCCCATTCCCTATTTTTGACTGTTGTTGGATTGAATATGAGTAATTTGTTTGACGCACTGAGTTTTACCCGCGGCCCGGATATGAAGAATCGATTCATGCTGGCTCCCCTCACTAACTGTCAGAGCCATAAAGACGGCACACTTTCCGATGATGAATTCAACTGGCTGACCATGCGGGCCAAGGGTGGTTTTGGTTTAACCATGACCTGTGCAGCCCACGTGCAGGCAATTGGTCAGGGCTTTCCCGGGCAGTTGGGTGCTTTTTCCGATGACCATCTGGAAGGCTTGAGCCGGCTTGCCGCGGCAATCAAGCAGGAAGACAGCGTGTCCATCTGTCAGCTACACCATGCCGGTATGCGCTCCCCGGAAGAAATTATTGGAACAACGCCGGTCTGCCCTTCGGATAATGAAGAAACCGGAGCCAGAGCTTTGAGCAATGAAGAAGTGACTCAACTCATTGAAGACTTTATAGCTGGCGCAGAGCGCTGTGAAAAAGCAGGGTTCGAAGGTGTGGAAATCCACGGTGCCCACGGCTATATCCTCTGTCAGTTTCTAAGCAGTGAAATAAATCACCGTGATGATAACTACGGCGGCAGTCTGGAAAACAGAAGCAGAATATTTTTCGAAATCATTGACGGTATCCGCCAGCGCTGTGGCGAAAATTTCATGGTCGGCGTACGTCTTTCTCCGGAACGTTTTGGCATGAAGCTGGCCGAGGCTACAGAAGTTGCACAGAAGTTAATGGATACCGGGCAGATTGATTTTCTCGATATGTCGCTTTGGGATGTGTTCAAGGAGCCCATCGAGGAAGATATGCAGGGCAAGACTCTGCTTTCCTATTTTACTGAGCTGAATCGCGGTAATGTGCGATTGGGTATTGCGGGAAAGATTCGCACACCCGCCGAGGCCGAAAAAGCACTTGCCTCAGGTGTGGACTGGATCATGTTAGGCAGGGCGGCAATTCTGCATCATGACTTTCCAAACCAGCAAAAGGATAATCCTGACTTTACTCCGGTGGAGCTGCCAGTTTCTGTCGAGCACCTCAAGAAGGAAGGTCTGTCCGATACCTTTGTTGGGTATATGAGCAGCTGGAAGGGGTTTGTGGAGGAGTCTTCTTAAAGGCTCTTCCTAAAACCCAGAAAAGCTGGAAAGCAGGTGAGCGGTTTATTTTTACCATGAAGAGATTATCGCAAGCTATTCTGCCAGCTTTTTCTTTCGCTCTGCTCTGTGCTCAGGTGGCATTTGCCCAAGTAACCGAAACCATGGGCCAGACCGAAAGCGGCGCCTATTACACCATTGCTGTGCCCGATGGCTGGCAAACAGATGACGGCCTTGTTATCTGGAATCACGGTTATCAGGGCTACACCCAGACCGACCCTGAGCCGAATCCGTCTCTTGGCCCTCTCGAAGATTTTGTTCTTGAACAAGGTTATGCCCTGGCGGCCTCCAGCTTCAGTCAAACCGGCTGGGCGGTATTTAGTTCCCATATTGATAATCACCAGCTCTACCAAAAATTCGTAGAGCTCAACGGCACCCCCGCCAAGCTCTTTATTCAGGGAGCATCCATGGGGGGGATAGTGAGCCTGCGTGATCTTGAAGCAGGTCTGCTTCCGCAAGTAGATGGCAGTCTGCTGATGTGTGGTGCGGTCAGCGGTTCGGATAACTGGTATAACGCCTTCGATCTGCGCATGATTTACGAAGCGGTCTGTGATCAGGTTTCCGGTGCCAGACTACCTGCTTCCAATTGGTATGAACAACCGCTATCCGGTTCCGGCGAAGTGGATTTCCTCGACTCGCTTTCAAAATGTGTTGGTATATTTCCAGAGCAGGTATTGTCGGCAAATCTGGCGGATGCTATCCGCAGTGGTTCGCAAACCGAGAGACTTCTGCAGATTCTTCAACTCAGCGGTGTTAGCAAGGAATTTTTATTGCTGGATCTGGGCTATGCAGTGTTCGAAATTCCCAATCTTGTTAATCACCCCGGTAAGCTGAATGGAGCGAGACCATTTGATAACACTGGTATCGATTACGGTGACGAGGAGATTAACCTGCTGGTGCAACGCAGCGCCGCATTACCTTCTTCCCGGGACTTATTGCTGGATAATTTCACTCCAACTGGAAATATAGCTGCGAGCAAAATTGTTTCCATCCATACCTCGCGAGATGGTTTGGTGAAACCGGAAAATCAGCAAGTGCTGTCCGGACTTGTAAACGGCAATCAATTAACGACTGCCGTCGTGGTGGAGAGTGAGCCAAGTCATTGCAGTTTTAGCGATGAAGAGGGGCTGGCTGCGTGGAATAGCCTGCGCGACTGGGTAGGCGGTGAGGTGCAACCGAGCGCAGCAGATTTACAGCAGAGTTGTCTGGACAGTAGTCAGGATGCAGATCTTTGCCGATTTGACTCCGGCTACCAGTTGGGCGACAGTCTTCTCGAGTTTTCCCGATCGGCATCAACGGCAAGCATTGGTAGCAACACTTACGATTCCGACACCGGCATGGTTTCCATCGAATCCCTGCGTCAAACGGGGGATGGGACGAGTTATGGAGTTAGTCTATTGCCTCCAGCTGAAGATGCTTCTCTGTTTTCCATTGACGAGATTGCTACGTCCTCGGGGAATTCTAGCTGGCAGCATAGCGCGACATTTTTCCCGGAGGACTCCTTGCTCTATGTGCCGGGCATGCAGATCATGCCGGTTACTCCAGAATCCGAGAGCTTTCGGGTCTATATGCGTTATACCAGTGAGAACGGGGTAGAAGGTCTGCAATTGCTGGAATACGAGAGCGAGCTGCCTTGATATTCGAATAACTCTTGGTGCACTTTGGTTGTGCCTTCGCCAGCTTGTTGTATTATCCAAAACTCTGAATCATTAATCAGTAGACTTAATTTTAACTACAAGCCCTAATAAAATCACTCTAATAAAAAGAAGTTAACAACTCGAATTTAACGAAAAGGTGCTTTCATGAATTTCTCCCACCCTATTGCGTACCAATTTCCATATTCCGGAAAGCTATTAAAACGAATCCCCATAGCAGCACTACTGCTTACCTTGCTGGCCTGTTCTCCTGAACAGGAAGCAGCGATCGCGCCCGCTCAAGCTTCAGCGCCCGTTCTAACACAGGTGGATACTATTCTCAGCAATGGAAAAATTGTCACAGTGGATGAACAGTTCACTATTGCGGACACTGTGGTGATCGATGACGGATTAATTGTCGCTGTGGGAGATTCCTCTTTATTGCAGCAGTATCAGGCAGACAATCAGGTGGACCTGGCAGGCAAGACGGTACTGCCCGGTTTTATCGATTCCCATACACATATTCGTGGCCGACCTGTTCGCTATATTGAATTAAGCGGAGTCAGTTCCATTGCCGAGATGCAGGATCTGATAAGGGCCAAGGCTGCTGAACTGGGCGAGGGAGAGTGGATTACAGGTTATGGCTGGTCGGAAGATGAATTAGCCGAAGGCCGCCGTCCACTTCGCGAAGACCTGGACATAGCCGCGCCAAATAATCCCACCACTTTTACCAGGGCAGGCGGCCATAGTGCGGTTGTTAGTACTCTTGCCCTCGAGTTGGCGGAAATTACCGACGATACCCCCGATCCGGAAGGGGGAGTTATTGAGCGCGACGAGAACGGTGTGGCTAATGGCATTATCCGTGAGCGTCAGGGGATTGTCGGTCGTCTGGTGCCGGATTCAACTTATGAAGAGTTGATAGCGAGCCTTGAAATCAATCTGGGTGATTTGCTGGCCAAGGGAATCACCAGCATTACCGATGCCTCCAAGAACCCTGGTGAATATGCCATGTGGGAAGAACTCTATGCCAAGCCCGGAGTGAAGCTGCCCCGTTCGGCTATCCAGTTTCAGTGGTTCGAGCCTGAGGCGATTGCCGAGCTAAAAGCGCGTGTGGGCGATGGCAATGATTTTCTTAAGATAGGCCCCATTAAGATATTTGCCGATGGTGGATTCACCGGTCCGGCTGCGTTTACCAAGGAACCCTACGTAGATCAGGGGGACTACCGTGGCTACCTGAACATGCCGGAGGAAGAGCTGGTTAGTTTGATCAATGAAGTACACGATGCAGGTTGGCAAATGGGAATTCATGCAATCGGTGATGCGGCTATCGAACTGGTAGTGGATACGCTTGCCGACACACTTACCCGTAATCCGCGTGAAGATCACCGTACTTACCTTAATCATTTTTCCATGCGTCCTTCCGATGAAACCATGGAGAAAATGGCAGAGCATGGAATAGCCATAACCCAGCAGCCGAATTTTACTTACACGCTTGAAGGTCGTTACGTAGCCAATCTTGATGGTTGGAGGCTGGAGCACAACAACCCCATACGTTCACCAATGGATCACGGTATTCATGTCGCTATTTCCAGTGACATTCTACCTATCGGTCCGCTGGTGGGAATTTACGCGGCGGTTACCAGAAAGGGAATGAGTGGGAGAGTATTTGGTGCCGATGAAGCTATCTCTATTGAAGAGGCCGTTCAAGGTTACACTATTAAAGGTGCTTATATCGGTTTCGAGGAAGACATCAAGGGTTCGCTGGAGCCGGGCAAGTTGGCGGACATGATTGTTTTATCCGATGACATCCTCACCATCGATGTCGAAGAGATTATGGATATAGAGATTGAACAGACTTACGTTAATGGTGAGTTGGTTTATCAGCAGTAAGCAAAGTAGTCCGGTTTATAACAAAAAAACAAAAAACAAAAAACAAAAAACAAAAAACAGAACAAAGAAAGGCAATGGATGATTAGATGTCCATGGCCTTTTCTATGTCTTCAGAAAGTTCAGGCGCAGCACCGAGCAAAGACACCCCTATGAATAACACCAGTGAAGTAACAAATGAAAGCAGCCCGCCGCTTATGCCATAGGGTGGAACAATTCCTGCCAGCTGCACGGCAAAGTTGATAACCAGTGCGGCGATGATGGCCGTAACAGCGCCCATTATGGTGGCTCGTTTCCAGTTAAGGCCAATGGCTATCACCGGAAAGATGGACGCTGAGAATGTAGCCCAGCCAAATGCGCCCAACAGGGCTACCAGCGTGGCGTCCATAAAATGTGAGTAGAGTGCGAAGCTGGCCGCTACAATGGCGAGTATCACAGTTACTATTCGCGCCCAGAACAATTCATTCTTCACGCTGTGGCCCCGTACTGCCTTGGGGATATCGTGAATGATTGCAGCTGTACCAATGTTGAGAAAGGCATCGGAAGTGGACATGATGGCGGCAAAAAGGCCGGCAAATACAATGCCTGCCAATAGAGGGTTTGCAAATACCGAAAGGAAAACTGATGCGGCATCATCAGGAAGCGCTAAAGGGTCGATGACTCCGCCAACCACTGCCGCTCGTATTACCACACCGATGGATATCCATAACAGCGCCGCCATGATGTAGCCAAACAGGGACATGGGAAGAATGCTGCGATTGTCTGAAATTTTCCGGTTCATCATCATCTTGGTTATAAGATGGGGCTGGCCTGCAAGCCCGAGGCCAAACACAAAGAACCACCCCAGTGATGCCATAATCCCCGCTGCACCGAAAGGCATCATGGACTCGGAGTCATCGGCAAGAATTATGGAAGTTGCTTCCTGCATGCCTCCGTCAAATACAGACATGGCGGTAAAAAGGATAAGCGTACCGGCGATCATCATGATCGCACCCTGCACCACGTCGGTGTATACAGAAGCGATTATGCCGCCGGTTACACAATAGAAAATCAACACCGCGGAAGAAATTGCCACACAGGTAACCAGGCCGATGTCTGCAAACATCGCTGTCCCCGAGAGAATTGCTTGCATTACCACAGCCATGGCAAGAATCTGCGTGGCCAGATAACCCATTACCCCGAGAACAATAGTTACGGCCATTAGAAACCTGACCGCTTCACTGCTATATCTGGCAGCTGCAATGTCTGGTAACGAGATGCAGTTGCGCAGCTCGGCTATCATCCTGATTCGCTTGGCCACCAGAAAAAAGCCAATGGCATAGCCGGTTGAAGAGATCACCACCATCCAGAACGCGCTGACACCTATGGAATACACCAGGCCGGGGCCGCCAACAAAACCGAAGCCACTTAGTGTGCTGGAGAATAGCGCCAGGGCTACTACTATCGGTCCCAAGCCGCGCCCCGCTATAAAGAAGTCGCTGGAACTCTTGGTGCGCTTCATAGCCCACAAGCCGGTTGCGATACAGAACACCATGTAGATGAATACTGCGCCGAGTATTATTTCCTGACGATAGACTTCCATGTGCTACTGCTCCGGCTTCTGGTTTTGCTCTTCGAGAAGTTTGTTGAAATCTTTTTCATCCTGTTCGGTGTAGATATATTTTCTGAATCCGAGGCTGTAGATAAGAATCAGAGGGATAGCTCCCAGCCATGTTCCATACATCTGCCAGGCTGTCGCAATAGGGAAGCCCATGAAGTAACCGGTTTCACCGCTTGCCATAAATTGCCGATGCTCAGACCACATCATCCACCAGCAGAACAGGCTGAATAGTGCAGTACCGGACATATAGATAATGAAGTCTTTGCTCCGATAGCGCTCGGAGACCCCGAGCATGGAGAGGCAGATAATCAGAATTAGCAGCAGTGTCTGGAACATGAACGCCAGACCGCCGATATGTTCAAGTCTGGCCTGCCCGTCACCACCTACCTGCATTGCAGGAATCTGTGGGTGGGCTATTCCGCCAGCGTTGGCTACCGGTTCCGACATAATGATTGCTATGAGAATGCCAGCCATGGCCAGGCAGATTGCGAGTATTACGTAGATCAGTTTTTTTCCCATTGCTCTTTTCTTCTTTATCTCGTTATCTTTATTTGGGTAGCCAGAGCATAAACATCAGCCGCTAGAGAGTCCAGAACCAGCGCACAGCTTTGCGATGAGTTGAATGGCTTGCGGTGTGCTGATCTTGACAAGATTGCTCTGAGAGTCCATGTTCTAAGGTTCTGTCTATACAGCGTATTCGTACACAAAGCTCTATGAGGTAAAAAAAAAATGAAAAAGGTCTACAAAAGATCCCAAACAAAGGCGGCATTTCTGCTGAAAGCAGGACTGACAGGGGTAGTAATCTCCATGCTTTCTGCAACAACCATGGCGCAGCCGGCTCGACCGGGTGCAATCCAGCCAGCGGCACACGCTGACCAGGAGCCTATGAATCATCTGCCAAACCCTTATGAAACACAGCGCAATTTCGGCACTCTGCCGGATGGTCGTAGCTGGGGTTCGGTGAGTGCGGTAAACATCGATATCGACGGCATTAATGTGTGGGCAGGCGATCGCTGCGGTTCAAACTCCTGTGCAACATCGGACGTAGATCCAATTGTGAAGCTGGATCCAAACGGCAATGTTCTCACCAGCTTTGGCGCAGGACAAATCATCTGGCCACACGGCATGGATGTAGATAGCGAAGGTAATGTCTGGGTGGTTGATGCCCGTGCAGCCAACGCACGAGAGCTGGAAGAAAATCCTGGTGCTGCTGGCATGGGCCATGTAGTGCTTAAATTCAGCCCCGACGGTGAATTGCTAATGACTCTGGGAACTCCTGGCGAAGTAGGCGATCCACCAACACATTTCGATGCACCGAATGATGTATTGATCGCTCCTAATGGCAATATTTTTGTTGGTGATACCCACGGCGCCCAGTTTCAGAATGAAGCAGGCCCGACAGCCAAGAGCCGTATGTCTATCTTTGCGCCAGATGGCACCTTCATCAAGAGTTTCGGTGAGTTCGGTTTTGAAGACGGCCAATTCCGTTCACCACACTCTCTTGCTATGGATTCACAGGGACGACTATTCGTAGCCGACCGTGGTAACAGCCGCATTCAGATTTTCACGCAGGATGGTGAGCATCTAGATACCTGGTATCAGTTCAGCCGCATCAGTGGTTTATATATCGATCCGGCTACCGACATGCTTTATGCAATTGATTCCGAATCTGACGAGAACTACAACCCGGGCTGGAGAAAGGGCCTGCGTGTTGGCAACGCTCGAACCGGTGAGGTGCTCTACTATATTCCTCAACATGATTCCGAACGCGGCTCAGGTATGGGTGGTTTCGGTTCCATGGGTGAAGGCGTAACGGTGGACAAGAACGGTGTTATATATGCTGGAGAAGTTGGCCCGATTCAGGGTATGACCAAGTTTATTCCTCGCCTGATTCCTTAATCAGTCAGAAATAAGTTTTTAAGCAAAAAGGGTGAAGAGAAATCTTCGCCCTTTTTTATTGCCCGCCATTCTTAGTTGTTCTTAATTACCTTCCAATGCCGCGAGCACAAGTCGCGCCATTTCGATATGTCCCCTGGCTGTAGGGTGGTAGCGAATACCGGACTCAACAACCGTAGCGCCGTTGACCCAGCGCTCTGTCGAAGCGCAGGGACCATGACCTTCTGCGAGTACATAGCTATCGGCTATAAGGATTTGCTTGCTTGATGTGGCGCTGACGAAAGCAGCTTCGAGCTTGGTGCCCATTGCTGCCAGATAGTTGGTGTCCTCGGCACTCAATTCAAGTTCGCTGCAACTTGTAGCATCATCGGGAAAGACTCGGGGATAGGCTACTAGCACAATGGTTGCCTCGGGCGCTCTGGCCTTGATGGTATCGAACATCTCACCAAGTCTGGCAGGGAGCCGCTCAATGGCTGCGTTGATGCTTGCCTGATCGAGATTGGCAGTGCAGAGCTCGTCTGCCGCTGTGCCGGAGCAGGCAAAAGTCGATGAGGTGTAGTTAATGTCATTTCCGCCGATGGTGACCGTCACCAATGCCGTGTCCGGGGTTACGGCATTGATCTGTAGGGGGGATTCACCCTGAGGAGTGTCCAGGATATTGGCGATGGTCGCGCCATTGCAGCTTACATTAGTGATCGACAAGCTCAGATCCTCGGCGACGAGCTGTGAGTAGCTGTGGTCCGAACGCCCGCATGAACCCAATTGAGTATCGATGCCTGGTCCTGCAGCAAATGAACTGCCCAGTGCGACATATTTAGCGCCACTCGCTATAGCTGTAGCATTCCGGGAAGTTGAGCAGGCGGTAATGAAAACTGAGTAGCACAGTGCGATTAAGAGCAGTATTTTTTTCATGGAATTCTCCGGTGTCAATCAGCGGGTTAAAGACGACTTTTCACTCGGTAGGTCGTTCTGTGGCCAAGCTTATTCCATTAGAATAAAAGCTAACTTCGGGCAAGTCTATGGGTTCATAACAAAAGCATAAGCTCTCGGTAGTTTTAAATGTTAGCAACATCTAGATTGGTGACCAATTTCAAATTGGTTCGAAAGAATTCAGTGTAAATATAAACTGCTCCGCATCGCTTAGTAGAAATCGCAAGTTCCGATAGGCAACTGCTTCGCCAACTACCAGTTCCGGAATTACTAACTCACCAGTATTGCCATCAAACGTTGCTATATTTTCTACAGAGTCTGAAAGCATCTGCACGCTGGCTAAATCGAGTTGAATAATCACCTCAGGATCGGTGGATGTAAGATTGAAGACAATCGATCCAATCCCGGAAGCACCGGCATCAACTGTTACATGGAGTAAACCGGTGCCTTCGTCAAAATAGTTTGGTGGATCCAGGACGGGATCAATAACCGACATGGCAATATTGACAAGGTTGCTATTCAACACGCTGCCACCGCTGTAATTAATCACCGGGAATGTATCCAGAGTGCTTACCAGAGTAACTGCATCCAGCGCTCCAATGGCATCCACAACATCCATGTCTTCTTCCAACACACGGCCAAATGCTGTATATCCGCCGTTATTGTCATCGAGGTCAGTATTGTCTACCAGGTTTACAAACCATTGGCTGGTGGCGCTATTGGGGTCACCTCCTAGCTTGGCCATAGCGATAGTGCCTCTGGTATTCGAAATCCCTGGCTCATTCTGCACAGTTGGGTCGGTAGTTATGGGACTAAATAACGCGGCAGATTCATCGAAAGTCAGCCAGCCGCCCTGAAACACAAAGTTTGGAACCAGACGATGAATTACCGTTCCGTCATAGCGACCAGAGGTCACGTAGTTAAGGAAATTTGCCACGGTTTGCGGGGTTTCTTCGTCGAATAATTCTACGGTGAAATCGCCGAGGGTAGTGGTTACTTTTACCAGCGTTCTAGCGTTCGCTACCTGAGAGAAACCCAGCAGTGATGAAAATGATAATGAAAGAATAAGCGTGGTTAAAACTTGTCGGTATGATGCTGGAAATGAATACTCGGAAATGGTCATAAATTGCTCTGATTAGGACTTTGTATTTAGGGCTTCATATTTGAAGATTGTGCATTATAGCAGAACTGGAAGTGAGCAATGTTTGCTGTGATAGACTTCTTAACCATGAACTGTTCACGATACTTTTTCCGATTGCTCCTTCCGGCTCTGATGCTGCATATCGCTTCCTGTACTACATTGGAACAGGGCGCAGGAGCGCTGCGCGAATTAAGCGTTCTTTATACCAACGATGAACACGGTTGGATGGAAGGCAGGGAAGAAGGGCGGTCGGCGGCGAATCTTTTGGGCCTGTGGCAGGAGAGTGAAGGTTACTTCGAAGACGGACCCTTTCTGGTTCTGAGCGGAGGCGATCACTGGACCGGCCCAGCTATATCGACCTGGTTTGAAGGCGAGGGCATGGTGGAACTTATGAATAATATGTCCTACGACGCCAGTGCCATTGGTAATCATGAGTTCGATTTTGGTCTGGATAATTTGCAGCAGCGGATGGAGCAGGCAGACTATCCCTATCTGGCGGCAAATATCAGTTGGAAAGCGGGTGCTGGAAAGGATGTTGATATTAACTTTCTTGCCTCCAGCGTTATCGAACTAAATGATATGCGGGTAGGCATAATTGGACTCTCTACCATTGATACGCCGCAATCAACCAATCCGGTAAACATTGCCGATCTTGATTTTACCGATTATGAATCAGCGCTTAGAGCGGCCGCTTCCGAACTGTCCTCGCAACAAGTGGATATGACATTCGTAGTTGCCCATGTTTGTATGGCCGCTCTGGAGCCGCTTGCGGCACGAGTCGCTGACCTGAACATCTCCCTGATGGGAGGTGGTCACTGTAACGAGCTTGTGGCGCAACAAGTTGGCGATACGGTTTTGTTGGAAGGTGGTGCTCACTTTGCTTCCTATGCAAAAGCAAAATTTCTATACGATATAGATGCGGATCGCATGGTGTCGATGGAATTTGCAACCGTGCTTAACCAGCAGGGAGAGGTTGACTCTTCAGTAGATGAATTAATCGCTGGCTGGCGAGACAGGACCAATGCAGAGCTGGATACGGTTCTGGGTTATTCACCATTTTCAATGGAGGCAGGTGACGATCGTCTGCAGAGGCTTGTTGTTTCGAGCTGGCTGGCCGCCGACCCCACAGCCGATATAGCTATTAACAATCGTCTCGCCTTGCGAGCGCCCTTGCCTGGAGGGCCGGTCACTCTTGGGGACATTGTCAGTATTCTTCCCTTCGACAACACTATAATCGCAGTGGAACTGACCGGGGACCAGATCGTCAGGATCCTATCTGAAGGCCAGAGACCATTTGTAACGGGAATTTCCCGAACGGAATATGATTGGCGACTTTCCAGAACCGGCAGACTTCTTGATGCTGAAAATACCTACAGGGTATTGGTAAGTAGTTTTATGTATGAGGGAGGCTCGAACTACGACTTGATAGCGGGTTATGATGATGAGCCTTTTGATACTGAGCTGCATTTTCGTCAGCCATTGATTGACTGGATCCAATCGAGAAACAGCAGCGCGGGAAACCCGATCAGCATTCCCTAATTAAACTTTTGTCAGGAGATTGTCAGTGGAGATTATGCAAATTCTACAAGCTATTTCCGGCCTTGTTGTTTTTGTAGGCATAGCCGTGCTGTGTAGCGAAAATCGACAACTACCAAGTTGGCGGTTGATGCTTACCGGCTTCGGTTTGCAATTTCTATTCGCATTCGGCGTTTTTAATATCCAGTTCCTGCAACAGTTTCTGTCTCTTCTCAATGATGGAGTGGGAGCAATTGTCGCTGCTACCGAAACCGGCAGCCTGTTTGTATTTGGTTTTCTCGGTGGCGATCCAGCTAATGTCGATTACCCTTTCTCAATTAGTAACTCGGCAGCGACTATGGTTCTGGCGTTCCGGGTGTTGCCGTTGATACTGGTGTTCACGGTATTATCTGCAATTCTCTGGCATTACAAAGTGCTTCCGCAAGTTGTGCGTGGTTTCTCCTTCGTGCTGAGAAAAAGCATGAACGTAAGTGGAGCGGTGGGTCTGAGTAGTGCGGCAAACATTTTCGTAGGGATGGTGGAGTCACCGGCACTGATAAGACCATATATAAAAGTACTTTCCCGTGGCGAGTTGTTTATCGTGATGTCCTGCGGCATGGCGACCATAGCAGGAACGGTAATGGTACTTTACTCGGTAGTTTTGCAGGGAGTGATAGATAACCCCCTCGGGCATATTATTACCGCGTCGGTAATCTCGGCTCCGGCTGCAATCATGTTGGCAATTATCATGGTGCCCGAAACCGGAAAGGTTTCCGGGGATGATATTAAACTGCACACCCATTACCACTCACTAATGGACGCAATTACCAAAGGCACAGAAGACGGCTTGAAGCTAATGGTGAATGTAGGTGCCATGATACTGGTGTTAGTGGCTCTGGTTGCCTTGCTGAATTCGGCGCTTTCTGTCTTGCCGTTCCCCGGAGAAGAGTCTCTTACGCTGCAAAAAATATTTGGCTACGCCTTTGCGCTTCTGAGTTGGTTGATGGGTATTCCCTGGTCTGAGGCGCTGACTGCAGGTGAATTGCTGGGCATCAAAACCGCGCTGAATGAATTGCTGGCATTTTTTGCCTTGGTGGAGCTGCCTGCAGGTGCGCTGTCGGACAAATCTGCATTGATAATGACTTATGCACTTTGCGGTTTCGCGAATTTTGGCAGCTTGGGAATAATGATTGCCGGACTTAGCGGCATGTGCCCGGAGCGGGCTCAGGAAATTGTGCAACTGGCGCCAAAATCCCTGATCTCCGGAACTCTCGCTACCTGTATGACAGGCGCTATTGCCGGAATGTTGGGCTAAAGAAATCAGTCTATAAATTCTTCCAGAAATTTAAAGCGCGGAATCTGTTCGCCATCTCTTTCGATTGTTTCTACGAACATATGAAACGGCCGAACCCATAAACCGTGTTCTCCGTAGAGTGCCCGATATAGCACGAGCGCTTCCTGGGTTTCGCTGTGATGAACTACATCCAGTACTTCATAAAGCATTCCCTTGAAATGTTGGTACTTGCCCTTTTTTATATGGGGTGTCTCTAGTGGCTGGTGATTCATTAATTCCCATCCTGCGGTGGTGGGCGAAGGCGGCGAAAGTCCGTAGGCTGACCATCGCCACCCCTGAATCCGTCCCTGCCGTCACGGGGACCACGACGTTGTACAAATTCCATCGCTGCCCGGCGCTCTTCATCGCTTAGTTCGTTCAGAATAATACCGGTTTGCTGGTGAGAGAGTTGCTGGTATCCAATATTCAGTTCTCTAAGCTGTTGAAAAGCTAGCTCGAGAGCTGCGTCATCAAAAGGCTGTGCAGACATCAGCCGATTTACCCGTCTCTGTGCGGCGAACATTTCCCTTCTAACCGGCATGGACTCTTCAAAGCTCTGCCGCAAGACCGGTGCCAGCTCCTGCCGCCTCTCTTCACTGAGGTCACGAACAATCCAGCCTACATTTGGGGGCAGAGGTCTGCTGCCAGCACGGTCTTCCATGCTAAAATAGCGAGTAGCCATACCGCCGATGAAAATCAGATTGATAGTCAAAGAAAGGAGTAGAACGCCGTTAAGGATTTGTTTTCTATTCATTACTGGAATGTAGTCTCCGAGTAATCATTAAGAGAGAGCATAGTCAGTTCATCTTCCCAGTAGGAAAAGCCGTCGCTTTCCAGATTGAAACCAAAACTGAAGTAATTCCCGACCACAATACCAAAAACCAAAGGAAGGCAGGCTGCCGTTGCAGGGCGCCAGATATTCTTGCCGAAATTTTCTCTGGGAAGTAACCAGTCCAAAAATCTGTCCAATGCTGGCATTTGACGTTCAGGAAGTGACTGATTCAGTACCCGTGATTCGAGGCCTGAAAAATCCGGGACTTCGATCTGATTCAACAGCCGGTCCAGTTGTTCATTTTCCTGTTCTTGGATAGTCATTCTTAGTCCTGCCGGTCACTGTTTTCAGGAGCTGCCGTTAATAGCCGCTCTTTTAGAGATCGTTTTGCTCTAGCTAGTGCTGATTCCACTGCTGAGACAGAGATGTTCATGATAGCAGCGGCCCCTTTATTAGAAAATCCTTGATAATGACAAAGCGCTAATGCGCTTCTCTGGCTCTCGGGCAATTGGTCCATTGCCTGTTTGAGTAGATGGAATTTTTCGTTCTCTTCGCTCTTACTTTCAAAACCACCTTCAACACCACCTTCAACACCACCTTCAATATCACTTCCAGTGCCGTTATTCTCAAAATGGTCTTCATCGAAACTGCTTTTGGTATCGACTCTTCCATGCTTTCTTATGTGGTCAATGCAAAGATTATGAGCAATTCTATGTAGCCAGGTACTTAGCTTTGCTTTTTCTCCTTGCCACTTGTGGGCATTGGTCCAGAGTCTTAAGAATACTTCCTGGCTTATGTCTTCCGTGTCTTTGCTGTTGCCCAAAATCCTGAAGGCGTAATGACTGATGGAGCCCAGATGCTGATTAACTATTGTGCGGTAGGCCGAACGGTCTCCCTCACAAACTGCCACCATCAATTCTTCATCAGTCATTGTGCTTCAATTTATCCCGGCTTCTTTACTGAGTGCTGATACCATCGTAACCCAATATTCCCGGACATCAACTTAGCTTGTAACTAATATTTTAAATTCAGTTGTGAATTTACCCTCAGCAATCACTCCGGGAAATGATAATGATTAGTTGCCGGGTGCTCCGTCTCCTTGTCCTCTTCGTTCCCTAGGTTGTCTACCTTCAGGACCTCCGGGTCGCCCCTGACGTCTGGGGCTTAGCTCTCCTTTGCTGAGTATGCCGTCGCCGTCGCGGTCCATATTGAGGAAAATCATTTCCAGATATTCCGTATGGCTGACAACATCATCACCATCGGTATTTATTTCTTCGAA
>Ga0315321_10000483_pt1 | contig 29380 bp, 23 predicted proteins | sample M180m21515metaG_FD_203464 | JGI IMG/M metagenome (GOLD analysis project Ga0315321, IMG submission 203464) | Ammonia-oxidizing marine archaeal communities from Monterey Bay, California, United States - M1 80m 21515 | ecosystem: Environmental > Aquatic > Marine > Intertidal zone | place: USA...
CAAGTGCACGACGAAAGGCTTCGTCGAGCGACTCATCCACCACAGCAAGGTGTCGGGCAAGATGGTGATGGGACATTGTCTGATATTCAGCAACTGTTGTAAAACCACGAGGGCGACCCTCATCCGGTAGTTGGTCGGCCAGTGGAATATCGATCCCCAAAATTTCATGTAACGAACGCTCGACTTGCATTCGTGTTAATCGACGAGCACGTACACGACCATAGGTATGATCACGCTGGTTTTGAATTTTTTGCAACCACTGACTTGTTTGTAACACAAACTCGTTGCGATCTTTTGTGTTCGGTTGGTCTGCTTCACGTGGTGGCATTTCACCTGACATGACTCGGTCAATAATTCTCACCCACGGTTGATCACGTTTTGTCTCCTGGAGATCGATTCCGTTTGACAAAACGGCACTTATATCAAAGCCGGCCTCTCCTTCATGACCGTCATGGCAATCAACACAACTCGTCTGCAGAAAATTCTGAATATGCACGGGAACATCTTTCTGTTTCGCACTGACTTCTATTTCTGCCAGAACAGGAAGAGCCCATCCAACAACGCAGAGAATGGCCACCAGTAGAATCCACGTGGAGGGTGGCCATGGAATGCTTATCTTCGTTTTCATGCTGTCAAATCAAACGGGGGGGGTGCGAATCTTTCTACAACTAGTGTATTCACTCAAAGAATATGTCCGTTGCAAAAAACATCTTACGCCTATGAATTATAGGACATTTTCGCTACACGACCCGCGGTTTGTATCAATGAAGACTCGTATGTAAACCAAGAGCAAAGAAGACGTGAAAAGCGTTTACTCATCACTGCTACGGAGATTCGCTAAGACTGAATAGTCTTCGAGTGTCGTCGTATCACCAACTGTTTCACGACCAGCAGCTATATCCCGCAGAAGCCGCCGCATGATCTTTCCACTGCGTGTCTTTGGGAGTGTTGCCGTAAAGTGAACGTCATCCGGTGATGCAATCGCACCGATCTGCTGACGAACATGCTGCCGCAACTCTTTTTTCAATGCTTCATCTGGCTCACCAGACTTCAGTGTGACAAAAACTGAAATGGCCTCACCTTTGACGTCATGCGGACGTCCAACTGCAGCTGCCTCTGCAACAGATGGATGACTTACCAACGCACTTTCAATCTCAATCGTTGAGAGCCGATGACCGGCAACATTAAGCACATCGTCAATCCGACCCATAATCCAGTAGTAGCCGTCTTCATCCTGCCGCGCGTTATCACCAGCAAGATACTTTCCTGGAACCCGCTCCCAATAGGTTTCAACAAAACGTTCTTCATCTCCCCAGATACCGCGAAGCATGCCTGGCCAGGGCTTTGTCATAACAAGCCAACCACCTTCACCCGGTTCAACTGGCTCACCAGAGGCATCAACAATCTCTGGACAAACTCCTGGCAACGGCAACGTGCAGCTACCCGGCTTCGTGGGAATACAACCAGGAAGCGGGCTCATCATGATCCCGCCAGTCTCTGTCTGCCACCATGTATCGACAATGGGGCAGCGTTCACCCCCTATTGTCTCGTGGTACCACATCCATGCTTCAGGATTAATACCTTCTCCAACTGTGCCAAGTAACCGAAGGCTCGAGAGATCTTTGCCGTCAATATGTTCGGGGCCCCATTTCATAAATGCCCGAATAGCAGTTGGGGCTGTGTAAAAAATAGTTGGCTTTTCCTCTTCGATAATCTCCCAGAAGCGGCCTTGGTGGGGAGCGTCTGGTGCCCCTTCATAAATAAGGATTCCAACGCCAGCCGCTAACGGGCCATACGTGACATAACTGTGCCCCGTAATCCAGCCACAATCAGCCGTACACCAGAACAAATCATCGTCGCGCAAATCAAAAACCCACTCCGCCGTTGTTTTCGCCCACAGCAGATAACCGGCCGTTGTGTGCTTAATCCCTTTTGGCTTTCCAGTTGATCCGCTCGTATACAGAATAAAAAGTGGAGACTCTGAATCCATTGGGACTGGTGCAAAGTCTCCCGATTCACCTGCAACCATGTCGTGCCACCACACGTCCCGCCCATCGATCATCGTGACTTCTTGGCCAGTACGTTTAAGAACAACAACGTGCTTCACTGTAGGCGACTTCTTAACAGCTTCGTCAACGTTTGCTTTGAGTGGTAAAGCACTACCTCGACGCCATCCACCATCAGAAGTTATGACAGCAACAGCCTGCGCATCGTTGTTTCGGTCTGCAATCGCTTCACTTGAAAAGCCGCCAAAAATGACAGAGTGCACTGCACCGATTCTCGCACATGCCAACATTGCAACGACAAGTTCTGGTGTCATTGGCATGTAAATAGAAACAACATCACCTTGTTTCACACCTAAGCGTGATAATCCTGCTGCAGCTTTACTCACCTCTTCCTTGAGTTCACGAAACGTGAGTGTTCGTCGTTCACCAGTGGGTTCGCCGACCCATACAATCGCAGTCTTGTCACCAAGCCCAGCTTCAACATGCTGATCGATACATGCTGCTGAAGCATTTGTCTGCCCGCCCACAAACCACTCTGCGTGTGGAGCATTCCATCTCAACACTTCATCATATGATTTCATCCACGGTAATGATTGAGCCCGCTCTGCCCAGAAACCATTTGGATCGTTTTCAGCCTGATCATAGAGGGCTTGGTACGCTTCCATCGAACCGATACGAGATCGGCTGGAGAAGTCTTTCGATGGCGGAAATGAGCGATGCTCCTGCATCACACTTGCAACTCGTCCTGCCGCCTTATCATTCGCTGACATATTCTGCTCCTCACCCAAATTTTTCAGTGGAACTCGCGCTGTACGTCAGCATGTGTCCCCAAAACTTATTCCCAACCCACGACCAGTTCGCACGGCCGAACCATCTGGGTCGACTCGGGAGAGTCGTTTGATCGCCGAAGCAATGGGCACACTCTCAATTTCTGGTGGCCGGTAGCATACCATCTCGCCGAAACGCCCTTCATGAATCATTTGCACGGCCAAAACACCGAACTCTGTCGCAAGAACTCTGTCGAACGTAGTCGGGCTTCCACCACGCTGAAGATGCCCGAGAACAACGGTGCGTGTCTGCCTGTCTAATCGTTGTGCAATCTCTTCTGCAACAACCTGACCGATTCCACCAAGTTTTACCTGTTCGTTCACGTTTATTGATTTCCTACAAACCATATCACCGGTCGGCAACGTCGCCCCTTCAGCAACAACGAGCAACGAGTCCCGCCGACCTACTGATTCACGATCCATGATTTTCCGACAGACGCTCTCGAAGGTCCATGAAATTTCGGGGACTAAAATCACATCTGCTCCCCCGGCAAGCCCAGCATGCAGTGCGATCCACCCGGCATGACGACCCATCACCTCGAGCACCATAATTCGTTCGTGACTCGCTGCAGTTGTTCGTAACCTGTCTAAGGCATCAGTCGCCGCTGATACAGCAGAATCAAAACCAAACGTAAATGCAGTTGCGCCAAGGTCGTTATCGATTGTTTTTGGGACTCCAACTACCGGTATGCCGAACTGATGGAACTGATCTGCAATTGCAAGTGAGCCATCTCCTCCGATACAGATCAAGCCACAAACATCGAGTTGACGAACAGTCTGAGCAACACCGGCCAACAAATCTGGGTCAATGGACAAACGATTATCTTCACCAGTAGTTGCTGCAAATCGACCTCGATTTGTTGAGCCAAGAATCGTCCCACCCTGAGTGAGGATGCCACTTGTATTCGCCGGTGTTAGTGGCATGTATTCAACTGGATCAACAAGTCCTTCGTACCCACGCAGAAAACCAATACATGAAAAGCCAAGCCGTTCGGAAGACAGGACAGTTGCTCGGATAACCGCATTGAGCCCCGGACAATCACCTCCGCTGGTGAGGATACCAATGCATGGTTTATGATTTTTCACGAACGCCTCCTTCATGAACACACAAGCATCACCACAGGCAAAAAAGGTCGTGTCGGAGCCTCACTCATCAAAGAGCAAGAGTAGCGACCCGGCAAAATGATCACTGCCGTTGTATTCAAGATGGTACGTCAAGTGCCAGCAAGTTGGATGGCTCACGAGAAACAATGGCCCTGTGGACGAAAACAGGCCATATTCCGCCAAGCAACTAACACAAAAAAGACGGATTCATTCAAGCGTTCCCGGCCACCGTCTATCAGTCGCTATATTTAATCCTACTAACTTGACGACTCTATCTGTCCGCCTCGGCGAAGGCGTGCAAAAAGCCGTGAGTAGTCTCCGAGTCGTACAGCAGCAACGTTTGAATTCGTACTATTTGGATCAGGATACCGATCCTCCTCAATGACGACCATATCTGAATCATCTAATCCGTCTTGGGCATGCTGTTCCTCTCTATGCTTAGTCGTTTCAAGAGAAGCTGATGGGGGTGCTGCGTTCTCTTTTGCTGCAACGTTATTTTGCTTCTTTTCAAGTGGATCGCTTACGGACAAATTTGAAATCCGTCGATTAATTGACTGTCCCTCTCGACTGGCAACATGCAAATGACGGTGAAAATCATCTGGGCCTTCCATAACGAAACGCTCAACAACCTCTTCTTCTTCTGCGAAACATTCTGCAAACGGGTCTGGACGTTTTGCTTCAGCATCTGAATCAAACGGTGGATCGAACACGAGCTCTACATCGGACCCAAGGCATAAATCATCTTCCGGGAAAGGTGATGTTTGCTTTCTTTCCTCATCTACACAGGAATACTTTTCAAGCCCCTGCTGTGCCTCTTTGATCAAAGCTTCGACGGCAAACTCCGTAGCTCGCTGAGATTCTTCAAAGCCAACAGAAGACGGTTCGGCCTCATCCCACTGCTGTTCTTCAATTTTTTCCTGAGGTGTATGGCTCTCAGCAGAAAATCCTTCTGCAAAAGATAGAGTCGTACTGTCAGCTGATACATCTCTTTCCATTTGCCGGTCATCTGAGTGGCAATCTTCCTCAAGAGTTCCGAACTCAATGACCGCTGACTCCGCGTCATTCCCGAAGCAGCTTTCCTCAACTATCTCTTCATCAGCATAATCTGCTTCGGCAGAACATGGTGCACCGGATTGCTCCAACTCATCGGTATCAGAGCGTATGCTCGTGCCTGATATTTCACTTTGCAATGACGCTGGTGCGGGAAGGCATTGAATTTCTTCCCACGCAGATGCGAGGTCATGTTTGCCGGCTTGGTCTGCATTCCTCTGCTCGGCCAACCGCATGGCCTGATCACAGAGTTGATTGATGAGTCGTGGAACACCCTCTGTAAGTGAAAACACTACCGCGTCACACTCCGGCTCAAACTTTGTATCCCAATCGAGCCCAGCACAGTACATCTGCGTGCGAACATATCGACATGTTTCTTCATAGTCGAGTGCCTCCAAGTACCCACGCACCGCTATTCGCTGCGCAATTCCCTCTAAATCAGGCTCTCCCAACATTTCCTCGAGGCGGATTGTACCTGCAAGCACGAGGTGGACTGCAGGGTACGCAGTCACAACCCCAGTGAGCAATCGCAACTCTTCTAAAAGTCGACGTGGAAGAGTGTGTGATTCGTCTACAAGGACAACCAGACCCGAACCTGTCGCAGCAAGCCCACGAATGCGGTCAACGAGTCCAATCCGCAACTCTTCTTCATCGAGGCCACGATAGGCTTCATCAAGATCTGACAAAATCGACTGCCATAATCCGCGTCGAGTACAAATACGTGCTCCAGAAAGAACCGCCACAGCATAGTCGCTCTCAAGGCGTTCACGAAGACACGACAAAAGAAGAGATTTTCCGCATCCTGTTGGGCCAACAAGCAGGCCAATGCCTTCAGCCCGTTTCACAACACGAAGTAATCCATCAATTGCCTTGGTGGCATCCGGGGAAGGATGAAAGGAGCCCACGCGAGGAACAGTCATAAAAGGACGACTCGCTAGGTGATAAAAACTTTTCGGTGATGACATATATATAGTTGCGAGGATGGGCTCGACACGTTCGAATAAGGTGACAAGCTACTGAGAGCACGAAGGGCCTGATTGCACTGAAGTATTGTCGGCTGAATCTAGTGTCTTCCTGTACCGTTGGCTCAACGCATAGACTTTTCCGGTTGGGTGAATCGACTCGGCTGGGGAGACCCACGCGGAATCTGCGGATCATTGCAGTTCAACAGCACTGCAATGCTGTTGATGAATACGAGGAATTTTATGTTTCAGGTCAAAATATGCGGGGTTACCTCAGTAGAGGACGCCATGATGATCTCTGCTTCAGGAGCTGATGCTATTGGCTTGAATTTTATTACGGGCTCTCCGCGCTGCCTCGATGTTAAGCAAGCGACTGAAATTTCCCAAAACCTACCCGATGAGATTATTCGAATTGGTGTTTTTGTGGGACGTCCTTCAAGTGAAATGCTTTCGTTCGCAAAACAGATTGGTCTTGATGCGATCCAACTTCATGGTCTCTTTGATGGACCACCAGAGAAAAGCGACCCTCCCTGGCGTTGTGATGAATTGAGACCATACCCGGTCATACGGGTGGTACGACTTGAGAAGCCATCTATAGACCCAGACCGATTAGCAACCGCTCGTCAATGGATTGATGCAGCCGCCGCGTGTGGTTGCCGTCCGGCGATGGCATTACTTGATGCTGGTGTTTCACGTGGTGCCAATCCCGGTGCACTTGGTGGGACCGGGCAGACCGTCGATTGGGAGGCCGTTGCAGATGTACCGAACCTTCCAGTTCCGATCACGCTTGCTGGCGGACTCACACCTGACAATGTCACGGCTGCGATACAGACAACACAGGCTATCGCCGTTGATACCGCAAGCGGTGTCGAGTCATCACCAGGCCACAAGAATCCCAATTTGGTCAGACGATTCGTTGAAGCGGCCAAACGAGCATTTTCTGAGCAGACCAAGACCTAAGCACTGGCCTCCCTATAGTCCCGTTAATCGTTGCTTTTCCTAAACCTACCTATTCGCCGGTTCGTGCGATCTCATCGACCATAGAGAGATTCGGCCTGTGCGCACTGCGTTAAAGCGTTACAATTTGGGCGGTTACATGAGTTGAATATAGAGCAGAATTGTTACCTGCCATTCCGTCTAACAATGCCTGAGGAGGTTCCTGTGGCTCAAGTTGATACCCGCCTGCCATACAAAGTTGCTGACATGTCTCTGGCCGAATGGGGCCGTAAAGAGATCACACTCGCTGAAAATGAAATGCCTGGGCTCATGGCCCTCCGCGAAAAGTACGGCAAATCGAAACCACTCGCTGGCGCTCGAATTGCTGGATGTCTCCACATGACAATTCAGACCGCTGTGCTCATTGAGACTCTCATTGAATTAGGCGCTGAGGTCACATGGAGCAGTTGCAATATCTTCAGCACCCAAGATCATGCCGCTGCCGCAATCGCCGCTGCAGGAATACCCGTCTACGCCTGGAAGGGCGAGTCTGATGAAGAATTTGAGTGGTGTATCGAGCAGACCCTTATGTTTCCTTCAGGGAAGCCACTGAACATGATTCTCGATGATGGTGGGGACCTTACTGCCATGGTTCACGAGCAATTTCCTGAACTTCTTACAAACATCTACGGTGTCAGTGAGGAAACAACAGCTGGAATCCATCGCCTCGAGGTGCTGAACAAAACTGGTGCCCTTCAAGTCCCAGCAATTAACGTCAATGACAGCGCTACAAAAAGCAAGTTCGACAACCTCTATGGCTGCCGTGAGTCCCTCGCGGACGGAGTCAAACGGGCAACGGACATTATGCTTGCTGGCAAAGTCGCTGTTGTCTGTGGTTATGGTGATGTTGGTAAAGGATGTGCTGCCAGCCTGAAGAGCTACGGATGCCGTGTCATCGTGACTGAGATCGATCCGATCAATGCCCTCCAAGCTGCTATGGAAGGCTTTGAAGTTGTCACCATGGAAGATGCCTGCAAAGAAGGGAACCTATTTGTCACCACCACTGGTAACAAGGATATTATTCTTGGCGAGCACATCGAGCACATGCCGAACGATGCAATTCTTTGCAACATTGGGCATTTCGACACAGAAATAGATGTCGCTTGGCTCGAACAGCAAGTTGCTGATGGCAAGGTTTCAAAGGACGAAATCAAAGCTGCCGACATTGGTGCGGTTGATCGGTATACGTTCAGTGGGAATGGTCGAAGTGTCATTATTCTTGCAAAGGGTCGCCTCGTGAATCTAGGCTGCGCGACTGGACACCCAAGTTTTGTGATGAGCACATCCTTTACGAATCAGGTGCTTGCACAGATGGAACTTTGGTCAAACCGTGAGACAGACCACTACTCTGTTGACGTGCATATGATCCCCAAGAAGTTGGATGAGGAAGTGGCCCGTCTTCACCTAGAAAAGCTCGGCGTCAAATTGACCCGGCTTACCAGTGAACAAGCTGACTATATCAACGTGTCAGTTGATGGTCCATTTAAGCCGGACTATTACCGATACTAAAAACCTCAAGAATATTTTCCGAAAAGGCTGCAGGGTGTTCCATCATCCTGCAGCCTTTTTCTTTTTATGGACAGCGCTTCCAATGGTGTTTCATGTGAAACACCATTGGACTGAATCGATATACGGAATTGAATTTCCCTCCAACGACGCGATGTCCAGTGTCTGGTTGCATAATACACAACCCCTTCTTGACGTTTGACCAAAAGGACCACGCCCTGCCGGGGCACTGCACGCCAACCCATTTGAAATCAAACCTGGTAACGTCACCGAAAAGCAGTATCGCATCACACCAAAGGAATATGGCAATACTCCAAGCCCCTCTGGTGACCAACCAGACTACTCTTCATTCCTTCCTTGTCAGGCTGTCAGAGAAGGTGAAATCACTCAAGCCATTCCCAAAGAAGCACTATTCGGTGAACCAGATCACGACGGCACAAGAGAGTTCACACACCTCTGGCAATTAATCCACGGAGAGAATCATCCTGAGGTATTCGCCTCTACGACTTATGAACAAGTCTTACGAGGCTGAATCGCTCCTAAAAAGAACAGGGACTGTGGACAGGCAATTGGTTCTTACCAGAGCTTTCGCTGCCAAAGCCTCAATGCCCGATACGCTTCAGCGCTGATGTCACTACAGCCATGACAAAAGACCGTGGGCAGTTCGCTTACATTCCCTCCAAGTAGGCCGGTACCGGACCATCACTCAGCCCACGATTGAGAAATGCTGCCGCCCGGCTATCGAATCTTTTAGCTTCTCCTACTCAGTGGGTTTGTTATTGTTTCACTCCTTTTTTTGATACTCGATTCAACCAGTACGCAGCGACGAGTTTCGTAAAGACAGGTCGTTTCACGTGAAACAGGTAAGGCTCGTAGTCTGCGCAAAGTTCGTCGGTTTCACGTGAAACGCCGCCCACGGAAGTCCGATGATGACGAACCCACCGGTTCGTGCCGATACACCGAAAGCACGTGTTGTGCGTTGCGAAATCATTTGTAGGAATACGCGGATGGGCCGGATTGTGTGTGTAGCAAATCAAAAGGGTGGCGTCGGGAAGACAACGACTGCTTCGAACGTAGCAGCCGGACTTGCCAAGGCGGGTATGCAGACACTGCTGGTCGATCTCGATCCCCAGTGCAATGCAACGACTGGACTCGGTGGTGTTCCAGCGAAGACACACCCGCTGGTATCGGAGGCAGCTCTGGGCGAAAACGTTGTGAGTACAGCAGTCACAAACCTGTCGCTCCTTCCAGGCAGTCGGAGTGTTCGTGATGTGGAGCGGATTGCGGAACAGGCACGCGCTGGATCAATGGTTCTCTCAAATCATCTTTCATGCGGGCTGAATGCCTGGGACTACTGTCTCATTGACTGCCCCCCTTCATTGGGGGAACTCACTCGTACAGCACTTGCCGGTTCAACTGAAGTACTCATGCCTATCCAATGTGAGTATTTCGCACTTGAGGGACTGACACAGATGATTGAGGTAATTCGAGATGTTATGGCCGATCAGCCTGGCCGGCTTTCCTTTAGTGGCATTGTGCTGACGATGCATGACGCCAACCTGGAACTGACCACTGAGGTTGAACGAGAAGTTCGAGAATTTTTTGGTGAGATTGTTTTTGACACAGTCATCCCACGGGATGTCACTGTATCAGAAGCACCGAGTCACGCGTTGAGCGTACTCGACTACGCACCACGCTCTCTGGGAGCACGGGCGTATACAGAATTGTGCATGGAGGTACGCGACTGTGAGTAGAGAACGACGGCTAGGGCGGGGTCTGGAAGCACTTCTGGGCAGAGCTGGGATGGATCAGTCGGCACCACCAACTGACGGTACAGGAGCGTTGGCTAGCCAGCCAGAAACCCCTGATCGTTCGCGATCAGCAGCTGCACAACTCATCCTACATAAGGCTGAAGACCTCGAACAAGCTGCCGCTGAACTTCCTGCGAGTGAAATTTCAACTGCTTCCATTGATCCAAATCCTTGGCAACCTCGCAGTGAAATGTCAGCAGATGACCTCATTGATCTGGCAAGTAGCCTTGAAGAGCATGGACTTGTTCAGCCAATTGTTGTGCGATCGAAAGATGATCGATATCAATTGATCGCTGGCCAGCGTCGTTTGGCAGCAGCACGTCGCTTGGGCTGGGGAAAAGTTCCGGTGCGTTTGCTCGAAGTTGACGACCGGCAGATGTCCGAGATTGCAATCGTAGAAAACCTCCAGCGTCGTGATCTTGACCCTCTTGAAAAGGCAACTAGCTTTAAGCAATACCTCTCTACATGGGGTGGCACCCAAGAGGAACTCGCGAAAAGGCTGTCGGTCGATCGTTCGACGGTCGCCAACTTAATTCGTTTACTGGAATTACCAGAAGTTGTTCAACAGAAACTTCGTGCCGGTAAAATTTCAATGGGCCATGCCAGAGCCCTTTTGCCTTTGGGTGATGAACACGAACAGGTGACGCTTGCTGAAAAAGTTGTAACACAAGGGCTCTCTGTTCGTGCTGTTGAAAGCGAAATTCAGGAAATACTCCGGGCTGATGAGGTTGAAGAGATCACGGGTTCTTCAACCGCTGCTGTGCATGATCCACAAGCCTCTGGAACAACAGCATCGAAAAGGAAGCCAGGGCGTCCAGCTTCACGCCGTTCGAGCCAAATTGTCTCACTCGAAAATGAACTTCGAAGGGCTGTTGGCACTAAAGTCGTGATTCACGCAAACAGTAAAGGAGCAGGAAGAATTGTTATCCCATTTGGCAGTCCAGAGGAATTCGAACGCCTGCTGGAGTTCCTCAAAGACTAAAAACGTGCCTTGTTCCCGGGATTTCTTCTTACTACTCTGGCATTTATGAGTCTTGGCTATACTCTGAGACTTCTTCGGCGGTTTCTGAATAGGAGCCACATTCGGGGCGTAGCTCAGCCTGGTAGAGCGCTTGGTTTGGGACCAAGAGGTCGCATGTTCGAATCATGTCGCCCCGACTGTTTGCCGCGGTTTCTATAAACCGATCGAACAAGGCACGAACCGCACCACCTGCATTCTGTGGGTGTGCCATCCGGGATCTGGTTTGGTTTATGGAAATCGGAATGTTCCCGCTTCTGTTCCCGATGACCAAAGATACTCGAGGGTAAAAATGGGTTCCCGTTAACATGTCACGCTGCCAAAGCCACAATTGCACAAACGTGGGCACCTGCGATCAAAAGTTGTGAATTTGTTCTCGGCAAACAAGGCGACAAAAACAACAAGATAATTCTCATCGCATGTTCGACAACAACCACAAACTTCCAGGAGATTCCTCACGCAGAAAAAACGTATTTAGTCAGCATCAAATTTTTCCGGCACGACCTTGGTCTATGTGGCAGATTTACTTTGTTCGGCAATACAAGAGGCAGAGGATCTTATGGCGTTAATATTTATTGCGGCGTGTTGTGGTTTACTTGGGACCTTACGCAAGAATTACCGTGATTAAATTCGGTCCGCGACTGCTGTGAGAAGCAAGAAGGACAATGGCGACCACGCCAATGCAGTCGATGCACGGCAGCAAGAAAGTGGCAGCTACCAAAAAGTACGTGCAGCACATCATAGTTGATATCAATCGCTTTTTCTCCGATACAGCAGCACGCGAGGGACTGTTACCCGAAAGGCTTGTGGCACTTAATCCTTTCAAGAATCTACCGAATAAGTGTGGAATTGAGCCTGCCGAGACAACCTGGCATTCATGTCGAGCCTCGCGGATTATTCACGCTGAGAAGATCAGAGGAAAATGAGGCCATAAAATTGGCACAACCTTTGTCCAGACATGACATAAATACAGGTGATTCTGTTTGAATAAAATAAACGGCTTCAGAACACTAGATTTTGGTCACCCAATCATTGAGTCCTCTGAGACATTATTTTAAATTTATTTTCGTTATCACATCATTTGAGGTGAGTCATGATTTGGACAAATAAAAAACAATTGCTACGGGTAGTTGCCGTGGGCATGGCGTGCTTGTGGGTGCCAGCATGCTGGCTCGTTATGAGCAGTCATGACAATCAAGAAGTGAATGTCGACTCAGAAAACTCTCGACCTTTTTATTACTCAACTCTTAATGCGATCACTGGTGAGGAAACTGAATGTGTAGCCTGGGAGGTTCCTGGAACTATCGGAACAGCTTACATTTGTGTTTCTAAAGTTGTGGTTGATGACAAGCAATACCCAGTTTTTGGTTTTCAAACAGGTGAATTCAGTGGCACGACTGAGGATTCCGAAAGAGGATCAATTGAGTCAGATCAGTGCGCAGTATTCTTACGGACTGAATCCATGCCGGTTGGCAAATTCTTTGAGGCCGTCGGTAAAGCAAAAGGTTGGCAAGGCGATTGGATCACAAACAACTTGGCGGCAACGCAAATAGTTGAACTATTACAGTCGGAGAAGCTCATAGTAAAACATCCAAAGCAGGCGAATAGAACTTTTATATTCGACTTGTCAGTGCCGAGTGCGAAAGGCTTCGCTGATGTTGTTTCTGATTTTCTTGTGGCTCGATGAGCGGCAACGGCGGGTAGCTATTGAGTGGTAATGCGGTCAACTCGACAGAGTGGTAACGAGTTATCTTCCCCTGAAATGATTTCTGGCACGTGACCGAGACGATGAATTTACACCGCCCAACCGTTGGTGTATTCTTTGTAGCCAGCACGTAACAAACGTCTTTTTTGGTATCAGGATTCGATCTTGATGCAGGATCAAGATATCACCCCAGTCTTTGGAAAACCTTGCACTGAAGTAGTTCCAGCTGTCTTTAGAAAAGTTGCTGCGGTACTTTCAATTGCATTACACCTCTACACGAACTGTCTCATAATCTTCCGGGATGACAGACTACCCTCAGCATGAACTCAAACCAGACCGGTACTTCTTTCAGACCACCATGGTGGATGAAAAACCCTCACTTGCAAACTATTCTGCCAACCGTGGTGCCCCAGAAACTTGCCGACCACAAAGCCAAGCTACATAGAGTCAGATTATCTGACGGTGATGCAATTGCCGTTCATGAAGATTGCCCGAAAGAATGGGTTACTGGTGGAAAAGTAGCCATTCTCTCCCATGGCCTTACCGATCATCACCGTACACCACTTCTCGTCCGCCTGACGGAAAAGCTAACGGCTCGGGGAGTTCGTGTATTTCGCTGGGATATGCGTAGCTGTGGTGCGGGCATTGAGTGGGCTCGCCACCCCTATCACGCAGGTTGCTCCGAAGACCTCGGTGCTGTGGTTCATGCCGTCATTGAACAATGCTGCAAAAACACAAGTGAACTCTCTCCCGATATCACATTGTTTGGAGTATCTCTTTCTGGAAATGTCTTACTGAAATACCTAGGAGAGTCCCCAGATAACATTCCCAAAATGGTACAACGCGCCGTTGCCGTCAATCCTCCCATCGATCTAATCGCTGGCATTGAATCCATCAGCAACCGACGCAATCGTGTCTATGATCGCCATTTCACGAGGATGCTTTTAAAACACCACGAACAATGGTTACGTGTCCGTCCAGACGCCTACCGTCCTCCACATGGCCCACGACCACGAACACTCGAAGGCTTCGACAACTGGTTTACTGCACCGGCAATCGGCTACCGTGATGCTCGTGAATACTATGTGGCAGCAAGCTCTGCGAAAGTTATTCCCGCCATTCGTATACCCACCACCATCATCACCGCACAAGATGATCCCTTCGTGCCTTTTGAGATGTTCTCGAGTGATCAAATAACCTATCCAGAAAACGTCCAGTTGGTGACCACCAATTATGGAGGCCATGTCGGCTTTGTTAGTAAAAAAGGGGATGATCCAGACATGCGATGGCTTGACTGGAGAATTGTTGAAATTGTTACTGGTGAAGCGATTTCGTAGTCTGCCAACATCGATCTCAGACGTAGAAATTTCAAAATCTAAATTAATCTTCTCGCTTAACTCTCAGTAGCACATGAAGTATCAGGTGCGAGCACCTGGTCTAACAATGAAAGATTGATAGCAACACCCTTCTTGATTCATATCACCACAGCTGTTCCCATGTCTCCTATACGTATTTCCAGATGGCTCGCCCGTGAAGTTGATTCGCTTCAATTTTCAGCTCCAATCGACTGTGTTTACAATCCACTTATTTATGCGCGTAAACCACACGAGGCATATCTCAAGCGACATGCAAAGCAAGGGCTTGATGCATTATTCCTTGGCATGAATCCTGGTCCATGGGGTATGGCACAAACAGGTGTGCCATTTGGAGAAGTTTCTTTGGTGCGTGACTTTCTCGGAATTGATGAAGCCGTTAACCAGCCCCCCATTGTTCATCCAAAACGACCGATCAATGGCTTTGCGTGTAAACGAAGTGAGGTGAGTGGTCGACGACTTTGGAGCTGGGTTCAAAATCGTTTTAGAAAGGCATCAACATTCAATAAGCGATTTTTCATTGCAAACTACTGTCCGCTTGTCTTTATGGAAGAATCTGGTCGTAACCGCACACCAGACAAACTTTCTCCTCAAGAGCGTGAACCACTCTTTCTGGCATGTGATGAAGCACTGCGACGGCTCGTGACATGGTGTCAGCCAAAATGTATCATTGGCATAGGAAAATTTGCTGAAGGCAGGGCTTTGGCTGCACTAGGTGAAACCGACAGAGCCATCGGTACGATTCTACACCCCAGCCCCGCAAGCCCCGCCGCAAATCGAGGATGGCAGGAACAGGCAGAAAAGCAGTTGCACCAACAGGGCATAAAACTTCCATCGTATGCGGCGAACACGAAATGAGGCCGTCAATGTCCTGACATACCGAATGAATCCTTAACTTGCAGAAAACATTACCTACTTGAGCCACCATTGGTTAAAACACCTCCGGCTGTACTTGCCCAGAAAGATTCTTGAAAAACTCGCTGATGAGCACAAATTTCGAAAAAATTGGTTTTTGGAAGCCGCTCACGGCCTTCGATACGGTGTTACATCCCCGCCGTTGGCGATACGTATTTCGCTATCCGATAAGTATTCGGTTTGAAGAATCCGAATGGGCTCAGCACCCTTCAGTCATTCGGTGGACCTATTCACAACTTTCGCATGAAAAACGTCTCCTACTCACTTTTACAAGTGAGAACACTTACAAGGACCTTTCTTATCGATGGCGGAATATAGCAAATGCATTAGGGCGATTAATCAGGCACTCTCCAAAAATAGAATTCAGCGATATACCTGTTGACGTAAGTGACTGTACAGATGCTTCGGTGCCAGAAAATACATTTCGGTTTGCAAAATTATTCAGTGACCCTCACGACCTGATACCAAATCCATTTTTGCTTAAAAGAACTCGCCGTGCATGGCGTTCCATCGAGTGGGAACGTAAACAAGACTCGCTGTACTTTCGGGGCGCTCTTACTGGGACCTTGCAATCCTTTGACAACTCACGCGTTGCAGCATGTATTGCCGCAAAGAAAATCATAAACTCTGACTGCGGTTTAACGGACTTCCCACAAACACCGCCTACTTTTCTCACCACACTCAAGTCACAAGGTTTGTGTGCAGAGAAAGATCCAACGAAGACACTGAACAAGCATCGCTACCTGTTAGATATTGATGGAAACACCTCTTCATGGCACAGGTTTTGGCTAATCGGAGCGTTCGGGTGTGTACCAATTCGATTTGAGACAAAGTGGGTTGAGTATTGGCATAAAAATATTGAAGAAGGAAAACACTTTTTATATGCCAACCGTGAAACACTCTCCGAGATTGTAGATTTCTTACGAAAGCACCCTGAAAAAGCGATGTCCGTTGCCAATAACGCCTCAGAATTTATTCGAAATGAATTATCACCTGTTTGCGCACAAAAATCCTTCGAAGAGGCGTGGCTGGGTAGAATCCATTCATGCTGCTGATTTTTACAAGATTGCACTTAGTTTTGATTGCACGAATCCTAGTGGTGACTCAATATCCGTCAGCCCGCAATCATAAAGTAACAGCTGACTTAATAAATCTGCTTGGCTACTACTCATTTTTTTACGCATGCCGTACTCAAATTTCTGGCTTCGGCATTGGAAACACTGAGTTCGCTGAGGTCTGTTGAAGTAAGACCTCGACGGCTGCAGCAACAACATCTGGTCGCTTTTCAGCGAGATCAGTGGTCTCACCAGGATCAGTTGCCAAGTCATAGACTTCCCAAGGAGTGGACTCTGACTTTTTTTTCTTCAGGTTCCTGCGCACTGCCTTCATGTCACCAAGCCGAACCGCCATCTGTCCTCCATATTCCGGAAAGATCCAGAGGAGCGGTGAAGGACGAGGACCGAGAGATGTCTTGTTCTTTAAAAGATGCCACAAGGAAACACCATCAAGGCGGTCGGGTTTCTGAATTCCAACGATATCGCACACTGTCGGAAAAACATCTGGGAACCAGGCCGGGGCATCAATAATTCGACCGGCCCCAGCGTCTCCTGGAAGCCTTACGATGCACGGAACTCGTAAACCTCCCTCGTAGACACTTCCTTTGTAACCACGCAAGTTCAACGTACTGTCAAAGAAGGAGGCATCGACACCACCTATATGCAAGCTCGGCTCACCGCGACCCTCGTGTGTGGTGCCGTTGTCACTTGTGAAAATTATGACGGTTCGGTCCATGAGTCCCGCTTTGTTCACTGCTGTGACTACCCGCCCAACATGGTCATCGAGCTCAGCAATCATTGCTGCGTACCCAGCTCGCGGCCGCGGGTGTGGGAGATATGCATTCCCGCCACGATATGGTGTGTCGTCCCAAGACTCCGGAAACCGATTCACTGTTTCGACGGGTGGATGCATCGCTACATGTGGCTCCGTAAATGGACAGTAAAGAAAAAACGGTTTTTCAGCATGGTCGTGTATGAATTGTTCTGCCTCGGCAACAATTGGCCGGGATGCATAAGTCTCAGCAATCCAGTCTTCCATTCGAACTTCACCCTCGGGCTGTTTTTTATGGCCCGGAATCGGATGATCGTTCAGGTGTACTTTGTCAGCATTCCGCCAGAGACTCTCGGGATAGAAACTATGTGCAACTGCTTGGCAGTTGTATCCAAAAAAAAGATCAAATCCTTGGTTATTCGGGTCACCGGTACTACCAACAGGTCCAAGTCCCCACTTCCCCATTGCGCCGGTTGCATACCCAGCATTTTGCAATAATTCAGGAAACGTAATCGTTTCAGACCGAATGGGATATTGGCCCTCATCAAATTCAGGAAAGGCTGTTTTCGCCTGCCGATTGCCACGAATTTCAGTATGGCCCAAATGGAGGCCAGTCATAAGAACACATCTTGATGGCGCACACACTGGCGCACCAGAATAAAACTGGGTAAATCGTTGACCAGAAACAGCAAGGCGATCAATGTTTGGAGTCGGAATTTTTTGCTGACCGTAACAACCAAGCTCTCCCCACCCCAAGTCATCAGCAACAATAAGCACGACATTCAGTCTGGCAGCTGCGCTTTGAGAGGCTGAAAAACTGGTTCCAGCACACAGTAACGTACAGAGCAACACACGACAGAAAAGTTTCATTCGAGACTCCCTACCACAACACGGTTCATGAGTAATCAAAAAAAATACAACAACGGAACTCATTTTTGGGCTCTTCCCTTTCAAGACCTGACAGAAAAACATCTGAGCAAATACAGGCCGATTAGGAAAGTGCATGGACTAATGAATGAGTTCTAGAGGTTTTCTTGAGTCAAAGAACTTGACACTGGAACAAAACCAAGCCTTGCTGATGCTGGCAGGCGATTATTGAGGCGTTCTTTGTTGCCACGAAGCCAACCAAGCGGATGGCCTCGCCATGTTGCAACAACCCAACCAAGTGGCCCGGCTGGAAGAGACAAGCCTTGGAAGAAGTTTTGCGCTTCACGATCACTTAGTTCATGCGTTGCGCAGGGCCTCCAATACTTATCCCTCCGCAAAGCAATCGCATGTGACGGAAGCCACTGTTTAGCGGGGCGATAGGCGATTTCACTATGTTTTCCGCATGGCACCTCAAGACGTCGCTCGATGTCCTTTGGCAATTCTGTCAAATGGTTCGCCTGTTGAATCCTATATCCACCACGCGTGCTACCAACAGTGTCTTCACCTACTACCAAAAGATCTTCTTTCATCTCCTTCATACTTGAATGTATCTGATTCACGATCGGTTCCCCCATCAAACGCAAGCGAACGGCGTAAGCCCCTGCACATCGATCACGATGCGGATACAATCGATATCCGCCTGGTGAACGTGGAGTCTGCCATGGTTGCAAATCAGAAACTGTTTCCACACACCAGCCATCATGTGTAGCAAGAAAAGTCTCGATGACATCTTCATTTTCGTCTGGTGCAAACGTGCATGTGGAGTAAACGAGTCGGCCACCGGGTCGTACAAGTTGTGCCGCTGCTGAAACTATCCGCTGTTGTCTCGCTGCAGAATGGGTCACTTGAGACTCTGTAAAAGCTGCAAAAGACTGCTTCCCCTTCCCAACGAGCATTTGGCCCGTACAGGGAGCGTCAACAAGCACAGCGTCAAACTGTTTTGTCCACTGGGGATCCAACCGTTCAGGATCTTTTGATGTGATGCAGTAACGAGGAAAACCAACTCGTGCAAGATTGAAGTCAAGAGCTGGGAGTCGACCTCGAATTGGTTCATTCGCCAACAGAAATCCACTGCCTGGCCCTACCTGTTCGAGAATTGCTGAAGCCTTCCCACCTGGGGCAGCACACACATCTGCAATCCACTCATGCGGCTGGACATCGAGAAGACGAAGGGCCAACATGGATCCTGCATCCTGAATAAAATATGCACCAGCAGCATGTTCAAGGAAGCGCCCTGGCTGATGTGTTTCACTACAAAAAAAACCTGCCGGATACCATGGTACTGATTCTGAAGAAAACGGAAGAAGCCCTTCTTCCGCTGGCCCATGTGCTTGCGGCAACCGTATCCGAATGGCTTTTGGTGGTCGTGCTCGAAGTGCCTCTGTCAATACGACTTGTTCACTCGAAGAAAGCACACCATCCAGATTCCCCAACGAGGGAACGACGCTGGCTTTCTGCTTGTGACGATGTTGCTTTTTTTGTTTTGACATCATACAGATCTCACAGAGGCAAACATCTTTACGATCACATCGTCTAATCTTGAGTTACAGGAATAAAGTCGATGAGCGTGAATTGTCGAACCCCAACAACAGTCGCCGTGAGAACGCCATTTTCAATGATTTTCGGCTCTGAATTGATTGCCTTTCGATGGACATCAGATCCGTCTTCGGTACTCATGTTTTTTGTAACAATCTTTATCTGATAAGCCTGACCAGGATGAAATCCCTCGCCCCGAAAGTCCTGTAGGCCTTTGCCCGTATTAGAATGTCGACCCGTTTGAATTGTGCTTGGAATTGAGACTTTCGTGAATGTCTTGCCATTTGCTCCCGATGCATAGATCAGCACTCGGAAGGATTTTTCTGTGCGATTGTACGAGGCAATACGGTATCGCTCATTCCCAGTAAATCCACTACCAGTTACAGCTATATCATTACCAACTTCTCCCGCAACAGCATGACGAATGACCTCATCGGGCCCTGCAGCAATCTGAGAAAACCATCGCCAGATGTAATAGTGAAGATGATTTGGATCAGGTGGATTAATGTAATCATCGACCGTAAAAACATTGCCCTCCAGTGGTCGAATCTGAAAACCCTCGTCGTTTCCGGCAAGCCCGATTTTCTGAGTCACGATACCTGGACCACCATTACTTGCTGGAATCACGAGTTCTGGCGCAATCTTTGCGATACGGCCGTTGTAATCTCGCCTCTTTGTTAATCCCATTGCCCAGCCACTCGAATTATCTGACCAAGGAAGCTGCATCGTGTTAAGGCCTCGCTCCATACACTTACCAATGATTGTGAGTGTGCGAGCAAAAGCATCCTTCTCGTTTTTGATACCGTCTCCATTGACGTCGACTGCACTTCCACCATCATCCCATGAAACCCAAGACTCAGCTGCAAGAACACTTTTGTGGTGATAGCCAGCTTTATCCAATTTGTTTCGAACGAGTTCGTAGTTCCCCCAAACAGAAGATACAAAACTGCCATCCATGCCGCCGTATCCATCATTCTGGTCCGATACGTTTAAATTCAATGCATCAACAGCCTTCATCAGATCATCGCTCGCAACATAGCGGTCATAGAGTTCATTAACTCCACGGCCACCTTTCACCGCAAGGCCTTTTATCTGCCCACAGTTTTCACATGGACTCATTCCCGATGTGGAAATAAGCACCGGTAATTTTGGATCTTGTTCATAAACCTGCCTCACAGCGCGAGCACCACGAATAAAGATTTCATTGATCAGGAAATCAACGTCGGCACCCTCCATCATGCCTTGATTGTTCACTTCATGAGACAGTTGATAGGAATCAACACGTCCCTTGAAATGTTTTGCAATACGACCAACGAATGCTGGAAAAGCACCTTGCCGAGGGCGTTGACCGCCAGCCACACCGGACTCAGAAGCCCACGCTGGGCAATGAAAGAACACAAATTCTACTTTGATCCCTCGTTTTTTGCACGCGTCTACGGCTTGCTCCATTGATTGCAAATACCCGGACGGATGGCTGAGATAATCCGTGTTTGCCTCAGTTGGCTCGATTGCTGGCCACGCCATCCAGAACTGCACATAACTGCTGTCTTGGGCAATGACCGGGCGTTGTGCGTCATAGCTGTTGTTTTCCGGCCGACCAGAGAACGGCTGCCAACGCACACCAACCTGCATGTGGTCAGTTGTCCATACATACTTGTTGTTCTTGTTTTTTTCTTCCTTTGCATGAAGGTACTTCGTTACTCCAGTCATGCCGACAAACACGCATAATAAAACAGGAAGCCGTCGTAAAGAATCCATACACCATCCTTAATAACTTGTTCGATATTGCCTCACATGGGACACGCACAACCTGCCGAAATAACGTACTCTCTGTCTAAAAATATTATTTATCCGGCAAAGAATCGACCTGCAAAAACCCCTACCCAGACAGCTGCCAAACCAGAGATCGTTGTTCCGACCATATAAGCCCCGGCAAGGGCCGGCCTCCCCTCTTGAAACAACTCGTATGACTGAAATGCAAAACTCGAATACGTTGTAAATCCTCCGAGAAATCCTACCAACAATATTGTTTCAAGACCTGCGGGCACGTTCATCCGACCACGGCCGAAGGCTACAATCAATCCAAACAGAAAACTACCACACAGGTTGACCACAAAAGTTCCCCAAGGAAAATCACGGCCACACAAACGAACGGCCAGCATAATCACCAGAACACGCGAGAGTGTGCCAAGGCCTCCACCGACTGCCAGCCAGATTGCGTGCGAAAATGTCATGACTATTTCTAGTACAGCTTGGGAGGGTTTGTGATTGGAAACAATGAATTTATTCAGGCAATGTGGGAGAAAATAACGAATGCACTGGTGTCATATCCAGACGGCATCATAAAGAAGTATTCATAAACCTAAAACGTTTGTTTATTCAGTTTTCGATACATCTTTTTACAAGCAAATCTATCAACACCGCTGATCGACGGAATCAACGTTATACTTTGTGTTCATTTCTAAACCAATGGTTTCATGAACGTTACACTTTTGCGCGTATTGCATTGCCTCAGGAGTTGGTTTCTCGCATGGTCACATTTGACAACAAAATTTTATTCGTTGGCTTTGGGTTTGTTGCTCGTTGCACACTACCAATTCTGCTTAAACACATAAAAATTGATCCTTCAAATATAACCATTATTGATTTTGAACCGGATGAGGAAGCACTGCGCCCGTGGATCGAACGAGGTGTCACCTTCGTTCAAGACAAGGTCTGCCCGGATAATTTAGGCAACGTGCTCCAACGCTATGTCGGTGAGGGCGATCTGCTCATTGATCTCGCATGGAACATTGACTGCTGTGAGATTGTTAGCTGGTGCCATGACCACGGCGTGCTCTACCTGAATACATCCGTTGAGCTCTGGGATCCATATGAACATGCAAAAAATGCTCATCCTACACAACTCACTCTTTACTGGCGTCACATGAACCTTCGTCGCATGATCTCACAGTGGACTGAACAAGGACCAACGGCTGTCCTTGAGCACGGCGCGAACCCTGGGCTGATCAGTCATTTTACGAAGCAGGCCCTGCTTGATATCGCCGACGCGTGCCTTGAAGAAGAAAAGTTTTCCGGCCAACAGGCCGAACGGATTGCACAGTATCGAAAAACACACACCTTCAATTACCTTGCGAAGGAACTGGGAGTAAAAGTAATCCACTGCAGTGAACGTGATACTCAGATTTCGACTTCACCGAAAGAAGTTGACGAATTCGTCAACACCTGGAGCGTCGAGGGCTTCCGTGAGGAAGGAACAACCACCGCCGAGATGGGATGGGGCACTCATGAAAACGAACTTCCTCCGTTTGCATACGAACACGAGGATGGCCCAAAGAGCCAAATCTGTTTAGCCCGCATGGGAATGAACACATACGTGTCCAGTTGGGTTCCGGATTACACCATCACAGGCATGGTGGTTCGACACGGTGAAGCTTTCAGTATTACTGAAAAACTCTCTGTTCGAGACAATGCTGGTGAAACAATGTATCGCCCCACGGTGCACTACGCCTATTGCCCGTGCGATGCAGCTATTGCCAGTCTTTGGGAGCTTCGTGGCTACAACTATGAACTCCAACCTCGCACCCGCATCATGACTGATGAAATCACAGACGGAGCAGATATCCTTGGTGCTCTGGTTATGGGACACCCGCTAACATCTTGGTGGTGCGGGAGTGATCTGTCGATTGAAGAATCGCGGCAACTTGTACCTCATCAAAATGCAACCACGATGCAGGTTGCCATTTCCGTAGTTGCCGCATGCATGTGGATGATTGAAAATCCACAAGAAGGCGTACGTCTTCCCGATGATTTACCGCACGACTATGTTCTCGATATTGCGAAACCATACCTCGGAAAATTTATTTCAGTGCGTTCAGATTGGACACCACTAAAGAAAACTTCTGTCACATTCCATGGGCACAACAATCCGGACATTGATCCCGACGACCCCTGGCAATTTAAAAACTTCCTGCAAACCGAGGATAAAGACTGATTACCCATTTATTCAAAAACTTTTTCTGTTTGCACATGGTTGAACTGCTCGCTCTGCATGAGGCATCATCCGGATGAATAAAAAGACCTTACTTCAGCTAGCCAAGACTCACGGCACACCTTTGTTTGTTATTGATCATGCGGAACTACGGAAAAACTACGCGTTATTCCGAAAGCACTTTCCACGAGTTCAGGCGTACTATGCCGTTAAAGTGAACAGTGATCCCGTTGTTGTAGAAACGTTTTACAAACTTGGTGGCAGTTTCGATGTTGCCAGCATGCAGGAATTCCACACTGTCTATCGTTTCATCGAAGACTTACCGCCACAAGAACGCCAGGATTTTATCTGGGACAAAATCATTTATGCCAATCCAATTAAGCCCATTGAAACGCTGCAGGAACTTGACCGCTACAAACCACTCGTAACATTTGATAACGAGGAGGAAGTTAAGAAAATTGCAAAGCACGCGCCAAACGCAGGACTCGCTCTTCGACTTCGGGTGCCAAACACAGGGTCGATGGTCGAATTGTCAAGTAAATTCGGGGCGCTTCCAGGCGAAGCCGTCCAGTTAATTGCTTGCGCACACGATCATGGCCTCACAGTTGAAGGCGTCTCATTTCATGTAGGAAGCCAGTGTACGAATCCTGAGAATTATATTCAGGCAATTCATCTTTCAGCAGGCATTTTTGCAGAAGCAAAATCTCGTGGTTTCGATTTACAATTGCTTGACATTGGTGGCGGTTTCCCTGCCGCGTACGACGCGAGTGTGCCTAGGTTTGCAACGCTTGCAAAAAAACTTAATTACGAACTCGACCGTTTGTTTCCAAAGTCGATCGAAATTCTTGCTGAGCCAGGAAGATTTCTTGTTGCCTCTGCAGGATCTGCTGTTTCAAAAATTATTGGGAAAGCAGTTCGCAATGACAAGCTCTGCTACTACGTAGACGATGGCGTTTACCACACCTATTCGGGCATCATTTTCGACCACTGTACCTACCGTATGAAGAGTTTTAAAGCTGGCCCAACTCAACTGTGTGCTGTCTTCGGACCTACGTGTGACGCGCTTGATACAATTAGCCTTGCCGAGCAACTGCCTGACCTGAAGATTGGAGATTATCTTTACAGCAACACGATTGGTGCCTATTCTGCGGCGAGTTCAACTCATTTCAATGGCTTCCCGCCTGCAAAAGTGGTCCACGTGAATCGCTGACTCCATTCTTAAAAGCAGCTACGGTCTTCTGACTGCCTCAATGATGTGGTACCCCTTCACAAGTTCCTGTGCTACGTCATTCCAACCCTGAGGCAACTGTTCTAAATACCAGGAAGGTTGCTTTGTGATCAGAAGGAGGGTGCCCCCAGGTGCAAGCGCAGCTTTGGCTGAGTTCACAAACATCTCGGCTATGCGAAAATCTGAGTAGTAGGGCGGATTTGCAATAGCCAGATCATAGCACCCGGGATCAGGAACTATCCCCGCAGCCTCGAGGGCAACCGTGATGTTCGGTAGATTATTTTCTGCTGCCGACTGTCGCAAACAGGAAACGGCACGAGCTGAAGAGTCGATCGCATAAATTCCTATTGATGGATGTCTCGCTGCGAGACCCAAACTGACGCAACCTGATCCACAGCCTAATTCGAGAACACGAGCACCTTCAGCCAGGTCGATAGCATTCAGTAGATGCCGTGCCGCTGGATCAATCCGACGATGTGCAAAAACACCCGGGCGGCTCAACGCGGTAAGCAAACGTTCCTGGTCACGGAACACTATCTTGCACTCGAAGTCTCTGACTTTTTTTAACGGTTGTGTTTTTCGTACGATATAACAGACCGTTAACGGCTTTTCTGAGATATCCGGACGAACTCGCACAGTCTCACCGGTAGCAGCCAAATGCGATCGCAACCACTTGTCTTGAGGATTGTCAATCGCGGCAACCAATTGGCCGCCGACACCTAATGCTTGAAAAGCCGCCTGCAACACGTCTCGCGTAAACTCCGCCTCGCCAGATTTGAAAACAGGGATAACAGCGAGATCGTATTGTCCTTCGTGAGTGCTCGCTGGAGCATCGGCCTCGCAATACAGGCCGAGTTGTGCGGGGAAATCCTGCACCGCACTGACCAACAGCTGCTGCTGGTATTGGTCATGAAACCAGAGGTTGACCTCTGCATCTGGTCGAGTCTCGGCAAGTGTAATCGCAGCCTGGCCGCGACCAACCGTAGTGGCCAGAATGTAATTTCCGGACAACTCTTGTGCAATCGTCGCAGCATGAAGTTCTGCTGGCCGAGCCGGCGGTAGTTTCTCAAGGAGCGTAGGCATAGCACCAGCCTCTGTTCTGGCAAAACCATCTTCCAACACAAGCACCACTACGTTCAATCAAGCGGAAGGGGCTCAAGCGTCAGTGGATCTCGAAGGGGGAGGTGCTTTACCTCGCCACTGAAAAATTCTTTCATCGTCGCCCTTCCCTCAAGGTCTCCGGGTGCAATCGCTTCCCAATCACCGACAACAAGAATTGCCATCTGTGACGGATCAAGGTGTTTTTTTGCAACTCTGAGCAAATCGTCTTTTGTTACCGTTCTGACTTTTTCACGAAAGGTACGCCAGTAGTCTTTGGGCCGATTCGTCCACTCATCATTTACAAATACCTGAAGTGTTGTTGGCTTGCTCTCAAACTGCCGGGGAAACGTCTCAATTAAACCCTGCTTTGCAACCTCGATTTCCTCATCAGTTACGGGCTGCTGACGAATCAGCGCAATCTCACCGAGAACAATTTTTGTAGCTAGTGCTACCGTTGGGTTTTTGCTTTCGAATGTAGCCTGAAATGCGCCCGGATAATTGACTCGCTGAGACAAGATAGAACGAACTGAATACGCCAGACCTTCATTGCTCCGAACCTTCTGCATAAGCCGACTGGTGAAGCCACCGGCACCAAGAATCTCATTCAGTAAAAGCAATGGAATGGCATCTGGGTCATCGCGAACTATTCCTCGCTTCCCAAGCACCACTTTTCCCTGCGGAATCTCCTTCTGAACGTGATAAAGGCCCGGAACAAGGACTACTTCTGGCATTTGCGGGTCGGGAGCCACAGCCCCCCGTTCCCAGCCATCAAACGCTTGTGTGAGTTTTTCCAGCATTTCCTCAACAGCAAAGTCACCAGATACAGCAACAATCATATTTCCCGGATGGATAATCCGCTCATGAATTGCCTGAAGCTGCTCTCGACTGATTGCCTCAACACTCAACGCTGTTGGCTGACTCGCTTCAAAATGGTTTCGGCCGTAGAGCATAGCTTTCCACTCACGAGCCAGTATTGATGAAGCATTGTCATTCCGTTGTTTCAATGACTCAAGCAACCGTGCCTTCACAACCTCGAGTCGCTGTTCTTCAAAAGCTGGCTTTCGCAACATTGTGACAAAGAGCTCCAGGCTCTCATCAAGATTGCCACTTAATGAGTTCATCCGTGCTGTTGTGAATGTGTTGCCAGCAGAGACCGACATTTCGGTTGCAAGAAAATCCAGAGTCTCATCAAACATCGCTGGACTCATATCACCTGCCCCACCCTCACGAACCATTCGCGCCATTACAGAAGCAAGCCCGGGGGTCGCTGCTGGATCAAGTGAACCTCCACCTTTGAAAGTGATTGAAACATTGACGAGTGGGAATTCATGAGATTCTGCAACGTACACAATCGTTCCATCGGAAAGCATTCTGCGAAAATCAGCCGCACGTGGCGGTGTGTACTCGAGCGGCTGAAATTCAATCGCTTCAGGGCGTGGCGGAATAGCAAAGACTTGTGAGAAGCAGAGCAGGCTCACGGTAATAACACCTGCCAGGGAACGCATACACATTATATTTTTCAACGCCTGATGATTCACTTTCCAGCCTCCTTCGCTGCGACCTGTTCCGAGTTTCTTCGGTAAATTGCAACACTACGATTCGTCTCATCGAAATAGCTCTTTGCAACTCTTTTGATGTCATCTGCCGTAACTGCCTCATATTTCGCAGGACCTTCATTGATCTCTTCCCAATCGAGCAACGCTTCACTGAAAGCCAGCTGGATGAGGAGCGACATATTGTTCTCAAGTCGACGATAATTTGATGCTGCAACACGATTCTTTACTTTGCGCAGCTCGCGATCTGACAACTCTTCCGTCTGCAGCTTTGCCAACTCTTCATACCAAGCTTGTTCGAGTTGCTCTGGGACCGCATCCCCGCGGGTCATTGCGTCAAAAGAAAATAGGCCAGCGTACTTTCGCGTGTCTGAACTTGCCGATGCTGTAGCAGCAATTCCACGCCCCTCCACCATCGTAGAATAGAGACGACCTGTTCGCTCATTGAGCACCTCTGCAAGCATGTCGAGAGGGTAGCTATCGACATGACCAGCTGGCACAGTGTGGTAACGAATTTCTATCGTTGGCGGAAAATCACCAATCGCATTCATTCGCTGTTCAGCTAATTGTTCAACCTCAAGCGTAACAACGGGTGGCAATTTGTTGCTCCCGGGATCAAGTCGTGAAAAATACTGTTTGATGTACTTCTTTGCTTGCTTTGGATCAAAGTCACCGACTACAACACCAAAAAGATTACCGGGGCGATAATACGTATTCCAATACACCTGGGCCTGCTCAAAGGTGTAGCTGTTGAGATCGCTTGGCCAGCCAATAACGGGCCAGGAATATCCGCACGAAGCCCAAAACATTGAATTAAATTGCTCTTGAAATCGACCCGTTGGCGTGCTGTCTGTACGCAGCCGTCGTTCCTCATGAACAACATCTCGTTCCGAATAGAACTCTCGAAACACACTGTCATTCAACCGATCACTCTCCATCCACGCCCATAATTCCATTTTATTTGATGGCACGGTGATGAAGTAGCAGGTCAGGTCATAGCTCGTAAAGGCATTCATGCCACTACCACCAGCCTTTGTATAAACCTGATCAAATTCGTCTTTGACGATAGTTGCAGTGGCCGGCCCGGCTTTTCCTCGGCCCTGCTGGGCACGAATAAGCGTGTCCAGCTTCGTCCGCAAACTCTTTAGCCGAGGTGTATCGTTTATCGAATCCCAAGGGTCATCTATTTCTCCGTTTCGATACCTTTCATACTGTTCACTCAGTACCAGCTGGTTCATCTGGTCTCGCACCTTTTTTTGCTCTACTCGAAACGTTCGATCCTTATCTGGGTTTCGTGTTCCAATCGTATTAGTTCCCTTGAACATCATGTGCTCAAAAAAATGGCTGATCCCAGTTATCCCTGGACGTTCATTCACGCTTCCAACACGAGCTACCCAGCCCGCACTTACAACATTTGGTTGATCTGTTCTGGGTACGAGCAGAAACTGCATTCCATTCGGCAAGGTAAATTCTTCAACAGATACTTTTTGGGCTGAAACTATATCTGAAAAGCCGAAGATCATTGAAAGAAGAACCAACCAGAAAAATACTTGCGAACGCATACTCGAACCCACTTCCCAAAGTGTTTGACTCTTGAATTCAAAATCGAAACTGAACAAACGAATCTCTCGTAGTTATAACCCTTCAACCGACAACCATGTACCAAAAGTCTGATGCAATGGCGGCGTCTTTTTTTTCAAGCCGATCACTGAACCAACCTTAGTAAGGTACAACCCACGTGTATTTGTTCAGAAACAAGCTATGAGGCTGGAAAAATAGCCTGTTACTCACGCTTCTTCAGGAGAATACTACGGTTCGACCATTGTGCATAAAAACGCGGTCCTCAAGCACGAGTCGCACTGCTTTTGCGAGCACAATTTTTTCTACGTCACGCCCTGCCTGAGCCATCTGTTTTGCTGAAAAGGTATGATCCACAGGGATAAC
>Ga0315321_10000484_pt1 | contig 29372 bp, 23 predicted proteins | sample M180m21515metaG_FD_203464 | JGI IMG/M metagenome (GOLD analysis project Ga0315321, IMG submission 203464) | Ammonia-oxidizing marine archaeal communities from Monterey Bay, California, United States - M1 80m 21515 | ecosystem: Environmental > Aquatic > Marine > Intertidal zone | place: USA...
GAAGTGCTCTACCACTGAGCTACAGCAGCTTGTTGACAAGCGGGTGAAGGGAATCGAACCCTCGTATTCAGCTTGGAAGGCTGCTGCTCTACCATTGAGCTACACCCGCGGTAAGAACCGTTGAGATCAAGGATGGTGACGAACAAATCGTCGGCTGTCTATCACTCACGATTCCTGAATTGTCGTTTTTTGCCTCGATCACCGAAGAAAATGAGTTCGGCGATAGATTGTTGCAGAGACAGTGGCCGGCAGTTCACGCGTCATCTTCAAAATGGGGGCTACAGGATTTGAACCTGTGTAGGCGTAGCCAACGGATTTACAGTCCGCCCCCTTTAACCACTCGGGCAAACCCCCAAAAATCTCTTGCTAGTCAGTTAATCATTGCCGTTTTGCTCTGCTAATTCGGATGCTTACCTCTCTCTAGAACGGCTTGATTTTCGAATTTCTCTTAAAAAAGAGCCAGCGGAGGGATTCGAACCCGCGACCGGCTGATTACAAATCAGCTGCTCTGCCAACTGAGCTACGCTGGCAAGTTGTTGTCTGTCAATGACTTACAACTTACGCTCATGTGGAGTTCCCAGTTGAAATCCGGCCGCTCGCTTCGCGACTCAACCAGCATTCAAGCTCTCTGGAAGAGCTCAATCGAAACAAGCAGGTTCGCCACATGAGGCGGGGAGTGTACCAAATGTTCGGCAGCGGTCCAGATCAGCTATCCGGATATTGCCCGCAAGTTCCAACAATGTTCTCCAGTTCTGCCGCCGGAACGCTCTTTCGCACGTGTTTTGCGTACGGTTTGACCACGAATGTTCCTCGTGGCCACCGTGAACTCACCAGAAGTGATCGAGGATGCAGCCCGTTCCGGACACTCATGAACGCCCCAATAACAACTGCAACGATGTTGGTGAGAGGGGGCCGGGTAACTCAGGTCTCAATGGCTCGCAGAGCCGCAATCAAGTCCCGCATCGACTGGAAGCGTTCTCCAGGCCGTTTTTGCAAGGCTTTGGCCACGACTTGATCGGCTTCTGCAGGAATTTCCTGCGTGGGTGATCGAACGCTCGGTGGCTCCACTTCTAGATGCTTGATGTTGTTAAACGTTTCATCAATGGTGCGTCCGCGAAATGGTTCGCGAATTGCAAGTACTTCATAAAGGCATACACCCGCGCTGAAAATGTCGCTGCGCTCATCCAGAGAGCGATTTCCCTGCACTTGCTCGGGCGACATGTACAGCGGCGTTCCCGGTCGCTGTCCTCCTCCGGTCAAGGTCTGTAACTGTTTATCCTCGTTGGTTTCTGTTTTGAGCACGCTCCTGTTGAGTGGTTCGTTGTCATCTGCGTGCCCCCACACTTTTGCGACCCCCCAATCAAGCAGGATGACTTCGCCAAAGTTGCCGACCCAGATGTTTTCTGGTTTGACGTCACGATGAATCACTCCGCGTGCATGTGCATAAGCAAGTGCTTGGCAAGCGTAAGCGACGATTTCTATTCTCCGCGAGATTGGAAATGCAGCCGCAGTGGCTTCGTCGCCACGTGCAATGCGTTTGAGGATTTCGAACAGGTTTTCGCCCGAAATTCGTTTCATCACGAAATAGACACCCTGCTCAGCATCGTCGCCGATGTCATAGACCGGGACGGTATTGGGGTGCTGCAATTGGGCCGTCACCCTCGCTTCTCGCAGCAATCGCCGACGCTCACGATGATCGTGGCAGATTGCAGGGGGAAGTGTCTTGATGGCGACTGTCCGCCCTGTCACAGGGTCAAAGCAGGATCTCAGCGTGGCACAGCCTCCTTGGGCCATGTCGCGGAATCCGGTGTAGCGTCCCAATCCTGTTGCCACGGTAGCGGGCAGATCAGGGTCGGTCCCGGACAGAATGATGTTCGGTTCGCGTTGCATTGCCTCATTATAGCGCGATCAGAGATTTGTGGAGCATGTCGAACCACCACATAAATCTGCCTAGCTGCAAAAAATGCAATAAAAAACCCGGTAATGCTACTGCATCACCGGGAGTTTGGGTCGCAACGGACTGAGTGCGGATCAGACCGTAGCCGAAATGTTGGCGTTCTTGACCGTCGTGATGATCGCGCTGGCGACCATGTAAGGATCGGCGTTGGATGCTGGACGACGATCCTCAAGCCAACCCTTCCAGCCTGCTTCCACAGTATGGATAGGAATTCGAATCGATGCACCACGGTCGGAAACACCATAACTGAACATGTCGATCGATTGAGTCTCGTGCAGACCCGTCAATCGCTGGTCATTGTCAGCACCATAAACGTCGATGTGGTGCTTGATACGAGGCTCGAATGCTTGGCAGACAGAGTCGTAGACTTCCTTGCTGCCGCAGGTACGGAGCGTGGTGTTGCTGAAGTTGGCATGCATGCCGCTGCCGTTCCAGTCGCCTGGGACAGGTTTGGGTTCCCAGTTGATGCCCATGTCGTATCGCTCAGCAACCCGCTCAAGCAAGTAGCGTGCGATCCAAATCTGATCGCCGGCTTCCTTCGCGCCTTTGGCGAAAATTTGGAACTCCCACTGCCCCATCATCACTTCGGCGTTGATGCCTTCCACATTCAGACCGGCCTCAAGGCACAGCTCAAGATGCTCTTCGACAATCTCGCGGCCAACAGCTTTGCCTTGCCCGACGCTGCAGTAGTACGGTCCTTGTGGACCGGGGTAACCCTCAGCCGGAAAGCCAATCGGCTTGTTGAATTCAGGATTCCAAATCGTGTATTCCTGCTCGAAGCCGAACCAGAAATCATTGTCGTCATCGGCGATCGTGGCACGACCGTTAGTCTTGTGCGGGTTGCCTTCGTGATCCAGTACTTCGCACATCACCAGGAAGCCTGTCCCCAGACGGCCTGGATCAGCAACACAGTAAACTGGCTTAAGCAAGCAATCGCTCGATCCGCCTGGAGCTTGTTCGGTGGACGAGCCGTCAAAGCACCACAGCGGAGCGTCTTCTACTTTGCCGCTGAAATCGTCGACAACTTTTGTCTTGCTTCGAAGGCTCTGTGTGGGCTGATAGCCATCGAGCCAGATGTACTCCAACTTGCACTTGGTCATAAAACTGATTTCCCTCTAGTGAATCTGATTCGGTTGAACTTTTGCGGCGACAACCGGTAAGGCTGCCTTGAATTCACCGCACTCTGAATAATTTCCTACGTAAATCTACCTACCACACCCAGCACCAGCTGTCGCCGAACGGACGTGCAACCGGAAGAGACAGGACGCCGATCCCTCACGCGTTGCCTTTCGGAAGCACTCAAAATAACCAAATTCCAGCCCAGCGAAAGAGCTACCGCAAATGTGTGGCAAACCGGCGCGATCATGTCGGTTTTGACGATCCCCTCGTAAGAACGACTTTATTTGCCTGTCTCTATGCCCAAAAGAGCCGGCAGACCCACGGCAACCATTTCTGAAGAACGTCACTGTTATGGCAGTGTGTGCAATGATTTGCCGCAGCGGTCGCTCAAGGGTGTTAAGTCCGCCAATGGCGTTTTGTGATGAATCACCTTTCGTCTCTGTACCATTGCTGCTGGGCAGGTAATGGAAGTCGCTTGTGAGATGAATTTGGGAGCCGCTGCGTGTTTTGCCACAATTATGAGAACTTCCCCCAACCCCCGTGCAATCACCGTGGCAGCAAAAAAGCCTGTGGATTCCAACTGCCCCCCCCGTGGAACGTGTTCTGGAGCCTTGCAACGCTCAAAAGCAACACCTCAAAAAATCGGATGCGATCCATCGCAGGTTTTTTTGAGACACTGATTGCGGTCCGGTGACCGCGAAGAGAGCTATGGGCTGTGTACTGCAGGATTTGCTCGCCAGCCAACTTGATACCATGATTGAGCCGACATGTACGGTATGAATTGGGGAGCTGAGCTTTTGGCGTGAATGAATGTCGCCTATGACCCAGCTTGCGGTGTCGTTCTAATAACGCTGGCGTCGCACGTGCCTCTTGAGGTGTTTGTTATCGCAGAAACTACCTGACGCAATAATTGCTGACTGTATGCGAAATAGAAATTACTGACCGTTCAACAGAATGAACGCTGAATCGCCGATCCCCCTAACTGCTGCAAACTGCTGGAGCGAATCAACCATGTCCATAAGCCCAAATGATGCCTTTGATAATGATTTCGACGGTGGCGCCCAAACTACTCAGGCGCCACCGTCGAAATCAGGAAAAGGCTGTTTGATTGCAGTGGTCGTTGTGTTTCTGCTGTTGGTTCTCGTCTGCTGCGGTGGAGGGATTGCTCTCTTCTTCGTTGGAACGAATGCGTTGGGCGAGGTAGTGATTACACAGGTGGAAAATGATCCAGCCATTGCTGAGTACATCGGTGAAGTCGAGTCGTGTTCTTTGGATTTTGGCGAGACAGCAAAGGCCGCGGAATCAGCTGAACAGGCTGGTGACCAGACACCAATGGCCTTCGAGATCAAAGGTTCAAAGGGCGAGGGGACTTTATTGCTGATGCAAGAGGCGGGCAATCAAGAAGCATTCAGTTCAGGCACTTTGGTCCTTCCCGATGGGAACAGGGTTCCGCTTCAGTCATTGGGGCAAGCCGATGATAGTCTTGATCTTGATATGGACTTAGATATTGGTGACTTGATTGACGAGGGTGACCCCAGCTCGGGAGGCACCGTAGATGATTCAGACGCTCCCAAGTCAGATGCCGAAGACGCCAGTACTGCTGCAGAGCCGCAAACCAGTGCGACTGACGATGCCAAAGAGACCTCGCCGAAGTAGCTGTCAGCTTGTCTGCTGATGCTCCGAGACGAGTCACCAGTCGCCGACGTTGTTTCCGATTAGATGTTCAGATGCTATTTGCATTGGGCCGTTTGGGGCCGTGATCTCATGTACACATTTTTACTTTGAACTCGCCTTCCGCGAGTGAAACACCAACGAAAGAATTTGATTACTGATGAAACAGGCAATTTTTGAGACCAGTAAGGGAACCATCCGACTTGAACTCTTCGAGGACAAAACTCCCAATACAGTCGGTAACTTTGAGACGCTGTGTGGCAAAGAGTACTACGATGGGCTGACGTTTCACCGCGTGATTCCGGACTTCATGGTTCAGGGTGGATGCCCTGATGGAACGGGAGCAGGTGGCCCGGGATATAAGTTCGAGGATGAGTTCGATTCCGAATTGCGGCACGATGCCCCTGGTGTTCTTTCCATGGCCAATGCTGGTCCCAACACCAATGGTTCACAGTTCTTCATTACGCATGTTCCTTGCCCACATCTCGATGATCGCCATAGTGTCTTTGGCAAGGTGATTGAAGGTCAGGATGTTGTTGATTCGATTGAGCAGGGTGACACGATGAACACTGTCCGAGTTGTCGTCGTCGAAGACTGAGTCTGATTCACGCGTCAGTCCCAATGGCAAGACGCAACGAATAACCTGCTGACGCATCAGGTGGTCAAATGAAAGCGGCGGATTCCGCTGAGCAGGAAGCTACGATGCTGTGAGTATCTTTGAGGGTGCGATCCAGAGATACCCAGCAGCCAGTGTCTCTCCGATTTAGAAGGCAAATCTGGTGTGTGCCATCGTTTGGAAACGATAAAAACAGTCGGTTGCCGGCTAGTTTTCGTGTTCTCGAATTGCTTGTTGTGTAGGCTTGTTTCATGTGGATTCCATTTCGTTCGGAATCTGAGTTTGGAATGTCTGAGCGGCAACGTTGAAATCGCACGGATCGTAACGTTGGTCTCGCGAAGCCCTGATCCACGCGGTGGCTGTCATGAAACCTACTCCGGTAAAGCTGCTGCCCGAATTGGGATTACATTCCGTTTGGACTTTGTTGTGGCGTTGGGTGCTCGGTGCCGCTGTTGGTACCGGTGTGATCGCGGTCACTTCGCCTCTGTTTCTGCGAAGTTATCTACCGCTGAACGCCGACCCCGTGCGGGGTGTCTGGACTCTCCCGCCTGATTCAGATTATCGCTGGCGTAGCGAAGGGTATGCCAATACAGCGATTGGCCCTTTTGGAATGCCAGGCAAAGCTGTGCCGCTATCGGGCCTTTCCGTGTCAAACGGTGAACAGACGGCAGATTTGAATCAGGCTCAAGGTCCGCCGTCACAGATTGCTCTTTGGGGTGACTCTCAGGCGGAGGGTGTTTCTGTTGATGATGATGACAAGTTGTTCGCAAAAATTGAAAATGCGTCCAGTGGTGATCTGAATGTTTATCCTTTGGCCCGCAGTGGCGAAGATGCAGCTGATTGGGTAACGCAGATGCCACGCGTTGAAGAAAAGTTTGGTATCGATCAGCATGTGATACTCGTCGTCGAACCAGCAGATCTGTTGGCTGCGGTCGGCGCTCCGGTGGCTGCACCATCCGCGTCTGATGCTTCCGCTGCCAACGCAGCCTTGGCATCTAAACTTCCCGCATTTGTGATTCAGGCCGCTCGCAATCTGTTGCGTGAACCAGATGGATCAACCCCGCGACGTTTTAGGTTCACTGTGGGGCCGGTGCCAGCAGCCAGCGAGCAGTTTGGTATCAGCGAGCAGCCTGCAGTGGAACAGGACGCAGCAACCAGCGATAAGACCGGTGACTCACTGAATCGCGATGACAGCGTTTTGTGGGTGAATGCTCTCGCAGCGATCAGGAACGCAACAGAGTTACCGGTTGTCTTGCTGTATGCTCCTTTGTCACCCCATATCATCGATGGCAAGATCCGTTGGCGAGATCCAACCGCCGACCAGTTTCTCTTGTTGCATAACGCTGCTGAAAAGTTGGGGATACGCGTGGTGGATGCCCGAGACGAGTTGCGGGATTCAGTTGGCTCGGGCGGACGTTGGCCACATGGATTCCATAATGGACATATTGGTTCAGGGCATCTGAACCAAGTTGGCAACGAGATCCTGGCTGCCAAACTGTTTGAAGCGTTGTCAGATCGCCCTGATGATTCAGCCTTGCCTTCCATTGAAAGCAGGGATTGAAACGGATGCTATTCACCCAGTTCGAATTTCCGATTTACTTTCTGTGTGTGCTGATCGCTGCCTGGTTGTGCCGCGGGCGACGCACTCGAAACGCAGTGTTGTTGATCGCCAGTTATTATTTTTATGCCTATTGGGACTATAGGTTCTGCAGTCTGCTGGCGCTGTCGACGGTCGTCGATTACTGCATTGCCAGGTGGATGGTTCGCTCAACAGGTACCGGAGTCCGACGTGTTTTGTTGGTGTCCAGTCTGGTCGTCAATCTTGGCGTGCTTGGTTTCTTCAAGTACTTCAACTTCTTCATTGATTCAGCGAGTCCTGCATTGCAGGCGATTGGTTTAAGCGGCGAGACTTTGGATATCATTCTTCCGGTGGGCGTTTCGTTTTATACATTTCAAACACTCAGCTATACGATTGACGTTTATCGAGGCGTGTTGAAGCCTGTCAATCGTTTTCTGGACTTCGCTTTGTACGTCGCTTTTTTTCCTCAGTTGGTCGCAGGGCCGATTGTCCGCGCCCGTGAATTGTTGCCGCAGTTGGCGAAGGTGCCGGGGTTTTCCAAGCGACGTTTCTATGGAGGTGCGCAACAGATGCTGCGTGGCCTTGTTAAAAAAGTGTTGCTTGCTGACCGTCTAGGTGAAGCGGTGGATGTGGTTTTTGCAGGACCTGATTTGTATAGCGGCATGACTATCTGGATCGCGGTATTGGCTTACGCTGGCCAGATTTACTATGACTTTTCCGGCTACAGTGACATCGCCATTGGAGCTGCGAAAATGCTGGGTTATCGGTTTCCTGTCAACTTCAGGCATCCTTATCTGTCAGGATCGATGTCTGAGTTCTGGCATCGTTGGCACATGACGCTGTCACGCTGGCTTCGGGACTATGTTTACATTGCACTAGGGGGAAGTCGTGTAAGCCAATGGGTGACTTACCGCAATCTGATGATCACGATGACTCTGGGAGGGTTGTGGCATGGAGCAGCATGGACGTTCGTTTTGTGGGGTGTCTGGCATGGGTTCGCGCTTGCCTTTGAACGGGGCTTCAAAAATGCCTTTCGTTTCAGAATCGCCCGACCCATCAGTTGGTTGCTCACCATGGCTGTGATTCTGTCTGGATGGGTGCTGTTTCGTAGTGACAGCCTGACGACTGCTGCGGGTGTTTTGCAGCGGATGGTGGGCTTTGCCGAGGGAGTGAATTGGTACCCGCCACTGGCAATTGCGGCATTGCTTTGCTGTGTCATCGAACATGTTGCCTGGTGCACTCCCTTGCGCCGTGCGATGAGACTTCCGATCAATGCGTGGTATTCGCCGATCCTAACCACCGTCATGATTTGGGCTTTGGTACTTTATGCACCACGCGATTTTCGACCGTTCGTTTACTTCCAGTTTTGATGCGGTCGGCGGTTTTCACTCACAGCAAAATGCAGGTTCGTGATGCAGAGGGTCAGCGTTGGGCTGCTGTCTGCTGCTGATTTAACGTTGTCGAATCACGAACGTCGAATTCGGTCCCATTCCACTTGGTGGTTCGCATTCGTCACGTTTCGATAACTCAGGGACAGTGACAGCACGACTCCGATCGCAATGGCTGCTGCGATCACAAACATGATCATGATCTGATACTTCACTGCCTCAATTGGCTCAGCTCCTGCCAACAATTGGCCGGTCATCATTCCGGGGATGCTGACGACGCCGGCGACCGACATCGTGTTCAGAATGGGGATCATCGCGGTACGGGTGGCCTCAATGAAGACACCCCGGCAACTCTCCCAGCGTGTGGCTCCCAGAGCCAGCATCGTCTCAACTTCACCTCGGCGATTTCCCAGTTCGCTGAGGAAACGATCGAGTCCCAGCGAAATTCCAGTCAGTGAATTGCCCAGCACCATTCCCAGCAAGGGGATCACCACCTGCGGGCTGTACCACGGTTGTGGACGGACGATGAGTAACACGGTGATGGACGTGACAATCCAGGCACTTGTCCAGACTGCAAAGATTGAATTGCGATAGATCGTCGGGTAGCGATGGTCAATTCGTTTGACGGCTGAAACACCCGCGATCACGGTCATCAGGGCAGCCAAAGCCAAGACGGGAGCCGGTTGAGCGAGTTCGAAAATCTGCTTCAACACCAAACCTAGAATGGCCAGTTGAATTGTCATTCGTACTGAACTGGTTGCAATGCGTTTTGCAATTCCAAGCCCAAGTTGCAGCGAGATGATTGCGTTGATGAGCAAGAGCGTCGCAGCCACACCTACTTCAAACCAGGATAACGAGATGTTGCCTTTTGGGCGTGGTTCCAGAAATTGCCCCAGCATGCTGGCATGGCTGAAAGTCGGGAATGTTGATGCGAGAGTCTCTATGTCAGTCATCTGAAGACTCCACTTGTTGATCGTTTTCGTGTCCCTCGATTTTGTGAACCTCTTGCCGATGGTTGACCGACTCGGTTGGCAGGGTCAGTTCCCCTCGGTGCATCGTGATGGTGCGTTGGGTCATGCGATCAACTTGCGTTGGGTCATGGCTCGTCCAAAGAAACGCTTTTCCGTCGTCGTGCCCGCTGGTGGATTCGCTGTGCCACAGGCGAATTCGGTTTTCAAATTTTTCGCGAGCATCAGCATCCAGAGCGGCGGTTGGTTCATCAAGTAACAGGATTTGAGGTTCCATCAACAATGCGCGTGTCAATGCGACCATTTGCTGTTCACCGCCACTCAGGGATTCGCACGGCTGTTTCAGTATCTGGGTTGAGAGTTCAAACGCATTCAGCACATCGGCAGCAAGGTCCAGCTGAAAAGTGTGTCCTGTGCCGTTCCCGTCTGAAGATTTGAATTGAAACGGAAGACGTAGGTTTTCCTCGACGGTTCCGTCCGTGAAAAAAGGTCGTTGAGACAGGTAGATGACTTCGCGGCGGTAGCTCGGAATCGCATCATTGGAAATCGGTTTTCCCCGATAGAATAGATCGCCTGAGCAATGGTCAAGCATCACGATCGCCCGCATTAATGTCGATTTTCCACTGCCGCTGCCCCCAACGAGGCCAATCCTGTCTCCCGAGCAGACATCCAGCGAGACAGAACTCAGCAATTGCTTGCCAGTGCTATTGTCGCTTCGTGATACCTCACGTAGCTGGAGTAATGGATTCTTTGACATGCCGTTGACCGCTTGATCTTTCTGTTCAAGTTTCTGCTGAAAAGTTTCTGCTGAAAAGTTTCTGTGTTCAGGCTGAAGTCATGTTTGTGAGTACGAGTATCAGTTTCTTGGTTTCAGGCCGTTTCGTGTTGGAACAGCGTTCAATGGGTCTTCGGGCCAATGATGTTTGGGATATCTGCGGCGGAGTTCTTTGCGGACATGAAGGTAGGTTTCCGACCAGAAATTGGCTAGGTCATCAGTGATTTGTTGCGGCCGACGATTCGGACCCAGAAGATGCAGTTGGATTGGAATTCGAGAAGCAACTTGGGGTGTTTGTTTCCAACCAAAGAGTTCCTGAATACGGACTTCCATTCGTGGTGGTTTTCCTTGTTCGTAAGTGATGGAGTGTTCGTTGCCACTGGGGACAATGATTGACACGGGAGCATGCAAGTCGATCAGACGCATTTGCTCGTACTGATACCGACCGCGAAGATGATCCAGCCATGGAGCTTTTGTCAGTTCAGCGAACGAGGTTCGCGTCATGCACAGTTCGGCTAGTGTATCGTCGATGGCTTCTGAATCGAGAGCAGGGATTTCCAGTTCCGGCATGTGGTGTGAAAGAAAACTCACTCTCTGGATAAACTGGTTGGTTGTTTTGCTGCGAGGAAAACAGTTTTCCAAATTCTGTCTGGCATGTTCGGCCAGAATTCTGGAGGTTTCTTCGTTGGGCTGGCATTCAATTGGTGTTTCTGAAATCAACAGATCCTGAAAGTAGCTTCTTCGCCGTGCGACCACGGCAGATGCACTGTCGTGAAAGAACGGCTCGTCGACTTCACGTCGAAGATTTGGATCAAGCCAGTTCCTGTCAAGAACCGATGCAAGGTGGACGCTTGCTTCTTTACCTTGTGAATCGATGTCAATGCACAGAAAAAACTCACCTTGAATTGCTGCTGAACGTTTGCTCTGCCGAACACCCCGGCCACCCACCATCAATCCTCGTCTAGGGTCATCGTCACGCCGTCTTGCAACACGATCTGGATAGGCAGATAAGAGTGCGCGTTGCAATGGATGGTCAGTGATCTCGGTGGAGACTGTTCGCGACGGATCATTCTGCGGCCGGCTAGTTGACCGCTGGATCTGTTCTGCGATGCGTTTGGCGTTCTTGATCGCAGGTAAGTGCCGATGCGGTGACCGCTGGTCAGAAAAAATTGATTTCAGACGCTCGACTTTGTCTGATAGATCGCAGTCATGGATCGTTTTGGATTCACTCGGGATTCCTCGCAGTGGATCGCGTTCTGTCAGGATGGCAACTGCAATCGCGGCTTCGTGGACAATCTGAAACTGCTCAGCTTCGACCATGAAACGGGCGAGTCGGGGGTGGATCGGCAGCGAAACCATGTGACGTCCCAGCTTGGTAATTCTTCCCTCCGTGTCGATCGCGGAAAGTTGTTTCAGCAGGCCTTGGGCAGTCTTGACAGCCAATGGTGTCGGCGGTGTCAGCCAAGGGAATTCAAAGACATCACGTTCACCCCAGGCGGAAAGCATCAACAGAGCGCTGGCGAAGTCGCAGCGAGTGATTTCCGGGGTGTCCTTGGCAGGTCTGGATCGGTGGATTGCATGCGGCCAGAGGCGGTAACATACACCGGGCGAGGTCCGCCCTGCCCTGCCCGCTCGTTGCTCTGCTGAAGCTTGTGAGACAGATTCCATTTCCAGTTTCGGTAGCCCGATCTGGCTATCAACCTTCATCGTTCGCACCAACCCTGAATCAACCACTCCAGTTACACCGGGAATCGTCAGTGATGTTTCAGCAACATTGGTTGAAAGAATGACACGACGTTGTTCTGAGTCGCGAAGTACCGCATCCTGTTCTTTGGCTGGCAGATCACCATAGAGTCGATGGATCTGCAAATCATTCGCCCACGAACACGAACTGAGTGCTCTTTGGGTGCGATTGATTTCTCCGATGCCGGGCAGGAAAACCAGCACATGTCCGGGGGTTTCCTCGAGTACCCTCGGCAGCGTTTGGACAATTTGATGTTCAACGGGGTCCTGCGAAATCTGATCGCTGTATCGCACCTCGACTGGAAATGACCGGCCTTCACTGATCATCGTGTGCGCGTTTCCGAGGAATTCAGCGATGGGTTCCGGTGATAGAGTGGCCGACATGACCAGTAGACGCAGTTCGGGCCTCAGGGTGGTCCGTATTCTCTGCAGCATCCCCAATGCCAAGTCGATTTCCAGACTTCGTTCGTGGAACTCATCCAGCACGACACACGAAACATCTTCCAGGAATGGATCCGCTTGAATTCGCCGCAGCAGCATACCCGTCGTCATGCTGATCAGACGTGTATCCTTGCCGTGGCACCTATCAAATCGCACATGGTAGCCAACGGTGTCACCTAAGCGGCAGTTCATCATTGAGGCTAGTCGATGAGCTGCTGCGCGCGCTGCAATGCGGCGGGGTTGGATCAACAAAGTTTTTCCATCACCTCCCGCTTTTGAGTTGAGCAGCGCGGGCGGGATGCCGGTTGTCTTTCCAGCACCCGGTGGGGCTTGCAGGACTACTGGCTGTGCTTGGGCAAGTACGGATGTCAATTCATCAAGACATTCGACGATTGGCAAGGCATCGGGCATCACGCATTGTGTCCCGAGTCAGGCGTTGCTTTGGAACTTGAGTGCATCTTCACCGTGTTCATGGCGTCTGCACATCTGACAGACTTTTTTTCAGGGCGGACAATTTCTCATCACGTGTCAGAAGGTAATTCTGTCTCGCTCGTGATGCGGCAGCCCGTTTCTCAACGCCATCTCGGAATTCGGGATTGTTTTTGAGACTTTCCCGTTTCACCTTTCGGGATCGATTGATGTCCTCATCCGAGACAAACAATTGGGGATAGGCGGTTTCGAGATCACGTTGCCTTGTACGCTGTTTTTCCAACAGGTCAAAGTAATCTCTCGCCTTCTCACGAGGCAGTTGACGCAATGAACTGCTCCACTTTGCAAGTCTTTCCTTCTGCTGGTTGGCGGGAAGCGAACCATACTCTGGATGCTGTGCAATGACGAATTGATCAATCTCTCTTGCCACACGGTAGGTTGCGAACAGCATCTCTTTGTACCGTGGATCTTCGGCATGAAGTTTCTTTTTTAAGTCTGAGATTGATTTCTTGATCTGTTTGTGAGTTTGAAAAACCTCTGGGAAACGCTTGGCCAGTTGCTGGTCTAAACGATCAACCTCGCTGATCAGGCGACGATATTCGCGATCGTTTTGGTAAAGCCGTTCGTGAGCATTGACTTTTTCAATGTCCAATTGTTGCTGTAGCGTCCTGGTGACAGGGTGCTTGGCTGCCTGCGTCAGCAGCGACGCCCGATTTGACTCAGCATTGCCGCGTTTGCTGCTGGTGAAAATTTGGACATTGTCAATTTTTGAAGCACCTTGATCTGACTGGAATGCGAAATATTGGCGTTTCTTGTTGATGATTGGGTGTTGAGCGTGCGCGATGTGTTTGGGATCGACATGCGCAATCAATTCATCGGCCAGGAACTCGACCGTCATGGAATACCACTGGTCCGGGTTGAATTGAAAAGCACATTCACCGTGGCGGTAAGAGAAGTACGGGCCGTCAGGATCTTTTGCGGTCTGCAGAAAAAAGTGATCGGGGCGAATGTGCAGTACCGAGTTGTAATGCCCACCACTGCCAGTCACCAAGCGTAGATCTTTCGTGTCGCCAAGGCGGAAGTCAAAACGGATCAGGGCATCTGTGAATTCTGTATCCTTCAGAAAGATCCTTGTTGTCTCACTTCCTCCCGAAGTTCTTGTGAGCGTCTCATTTTCGACAGACCAGTCTTTGTTGAAAAACCAGCGTGGGCTGACTTGATCGACGGAAAAATGATCGGCAAAAACCAGTTGTCGGGGCTGCACCAAAAGAGGTGGTGACACAGTGCGGGCACCCACTTTCTGTTGCCATGAGACAAGTTGCTGTTTCAGTTCCCTTGCTAACTCAGGATATTCGGCGGCTCTGTTCGTGGTTTCGGACAGATCGTCGTCCAACGCGAACAATTCAGCTTCGCCGGTGTCGAAAAAATCGATCAGTTTCCAGTTGCCGCGACGAATCGCTGCGGCCGATCGGCCACCCAGAAAGTGTGGCTGATCAAGCGGATAGTGCCAGTGCAGGGTTCTTTCAGCGTGACTGTTGTTGGGCTGCCGCCACGCCGTCAAGGTGGATTGACCATCGAGTACCTGAGTGGCGGGTGCTGGAACCTTTACAGCTTCCAGCAATGTGGGATAGAAATCGATGTTGGTTGTGCATGAGGATGCAATTTGCTGTTTCGGCAACTGGTCTGGCCAACTGACAAGCAGTGGAACTCGAATCCCACCCTCATACAATTCACTCTTGCCACCACGCAGGGGCTTGTTGCTTGTGACATTCGTCTCTCCACCATTGTCACTTGAGAAAATGAAGATGGTGTTTTCTGCTAAACCTAAATCTTCCAGTTCTTTTCGCAGTATTCCGACGCCATCATCGATGCTCTCCAACATGGCAGCCAAGTGGGGGTTGTGATCCGAGGCCCAATGATTCAATGAGTCACCAGAATGGCCACTGTCTTGGCAAAGGTAGCACCGCGTGCGGGAGCTTTTTCCAGGCGGATGTTTGTCGCGATACTTCTGAACCAGTTCAGGTTTTCCGTTCAGAATGGAGTGAACTGCGTAGTGGCTTAGGTAAAGAAAGAAAGGTTGGTCTTTGTTCCGCCGCACAAACTGAACCGCTTCCTGATTCATTCGGTCAATCAGAAACTCGTTTTTTCCTAACTTGTTTTCAGGAATGTCTAGCCAACGAATGGGCTGTTGTCTGAATACGTATGGCCAGAAATTAGCTCCGTTACCGACGCCCTTCACCTCGCGGGCAAAGTCCCATTGAAAACCATGGTCCAGCGGTTTTACCTCATGTGAGGCTGAATGGTATTCGTAGCCTGTGAGGTGCCATTTTCCAATCATGCCTGTCGCGTATCCATGTTGGGACAAAACTTGTGGCAGGCTCGTATGTGACGTGGACAGAGCGTTGGCAGAATTGGGACGCAGGTAGTCCAAAATACCGATCCGGGCCGGATGCTGACCCGTCAATAAAGCAGCACGGTAGGGTGAGCAGACCGGAGCAGCAGCATAGGCCTGAGTGAATCGAACACCATCGTTGGCAAGTTCGTCAAGGTTGGGAGTCTCGTTGAACCCGTTGCCATAGCACCCCAGTTCGGACCAGCCAAGATCGTCGGCCAATACGAAGACAATATTCGGCTTGTCCGCTCGGCATGTTGGTGCCAGGCCCGCAAACGTGCACGCGATCAAAAACGTTGTCAGGAATGACAGACGAAAACCGTGTTGGGAAAATATTTTGTCGATGAGATAGCTCCAACTCGGATTTCAAGTGAAGATGGCGTGGTGTTTGTGGCAGAGGATTCTGCATTGGTGTAGTGATATGCTCGTCATTGGACCCACTCAAAAGTCACTCTGAAATGCGTTCTGCTGCAAGCTTGTTATCAGTAACTTGGTTTAAGGCCCGAACGTGAATCACTATTTTACATGCCGATCCGCGAAATCCAGATACTGGGCCCAGTCATAATCAGTGACGTCGTGTTTTCCGGTGCGCAGATGATAGCCCACCTGTCCAGAGTTGATTGGGGATTCAGCCTTGGGGAATGCGGCAGGTGGTGCGTTGCCTCCCATTCCGGAGGTACCGAGCAATCTGTAAATCGGGTCAGCATGAACACACGACAGGAATTCACCACGGGGATCAGCCCATTGGTCACCGGTGGCACTGGCAACGTAGACCGCGCGGGGAGCGATCAGACCAATCAGCATGTGCTGATCGACCGGGCAGGCATTCTCGTTCTTGTTGTACTTGAGGTGGTTATCACAGAACCAGTGAGGAAACGATGTGTTGATGCGTTCAACTGTTTCACCTATGGCTCGACGACTTAGTGCCGCACCACCGCACCCCGAATTATTACTGATTACCAGTTTGAAGCGAGGATCGGTAGCTCCCGCCCATAGTGAGGTTTTGCCAAGCCGCGAGTGTCCGATAACTGCGACACGTTTTGCGTCAATGGCATCATCTTGCTCAAAGTAATCCACGGCCCGAGACAATCCATAAGCCCATGCTGCGATGCTTCCCCAGCGTTCGCCCTGTGGTACAGACGTCATTTGCTGTTCGAATTGAGGATGAATGCCGTTTTTGAATCCATCTGAAAAGTCAGGGTCAATGTCGCCATAGTAAATGGTGACCAGGCCGTAGCCGCGATCGATGATCGTCTCGATTGGCCATCGACCACCCGCTGCGGTACCACGAGTAGATTCAGTTGCTTGATTGTTTTTGACATCGCCACGGTTTCGAACCCAATTTTTCGTGATGCTGATGTCGTCTGCTTTATCGATCGTATGATTACCCTGAAAGTTCAGCCCGATAAAAACTGGCACGTTGGAGGATGATTTGGGGGTGTAGATCAGCAGTCGCATGGTCGTGCTTCGCGAGCCAGTCAGCATGGTTACATCAACCTCGCGTCGAATGGCCTTTCCGTTGATTGCATCGCGTTTTTCACTGACGGTCTTGTATTGAATTTCACATGCAGCAGGGCTGCGACCATATACCTCCGCCTCAAACATCTCCAGCACTTCCGGGCGACGCGAATTCTTCCAAGCCAAACCGTCGGAAACGTTCGCACCTTCGTTGGTGATCAAAGCTGACGGAAGTTCATAAGCTGGTATCGCAGATTCATCGTAATTAGGAACAAAGCGATTTTGAGCGGTCACGTTGGTGTGAACGGCGAAAACGATAAACAAGCCGATTGGGCAGATAAATGACTGCACTGCAGGTTCCTGTGGTCAGGTTGGACGAGTGGAAGTGACTGCTTTGGATTCGTGATCCAGTCACACATTTTGCGAGGGTCTTGGAATCGTTGAGTCTACTCAATTCCATTGGCATGGTGACCTATTTATTTGTTAAAGTTCTGGTGATGTGATTTTGATCCATCGTTCTGCTCGTAGGTAGCGTCTCACGGTTCCCTTTAAATTCATGCGGTTTTTAGCTCGCCTTATCCCGTTCCGGCAAAATGTAATGTTTGATGATCAGAGGATGTCACTCAGCGAATGGGATCCCCAGTTCGTTCATGTTTCGGGATTCCGGGCAAGTTTGGAACCGAGGTTTTTCGCTCGAATGAAATCGCACCGATTCGCTCGAATGTCGATCGGTATCGTATTGGTTTGTAGTTGTTTCGTGATAGTGATGGGCAAGTCGGTTGCTCAGGAAACTAGCGAGACGAATGGTGGCGCCAACAAAGTAGAAAAAATCGATGGGGACCGCAGTGAGTTTTCATGGCCCCGGAATTCGCAGCCCGGCTCATTGGTTGTTTTTCTTGGTGATTCGATCACACATCAAGGCTTGTATACGCAGTATCTGGAGAATTTCTTTTACACACGCTACCCGGAACTGGGAATCCGTTTCAGAAACGCGGGGGTAGCGGGAGATTCCATTTCAGATGCGCTTGCACGTTTCGATGTTGATGTTGCATCTCATAGCCCGGATTATGTGACGGTTCTGTTCGGCATGAACGATGGTCGGTACGAAGATTATGATGCGGCGATATTCGCGGAGTTTCAAAGCAACCTGAAGCAACTGTTGGATCGCATCGAATCGGTGGGTGCCACGCCCATTGTGTTGTCACCCACCATGTTTGACCACGAAGTGACGCGATTGCGCAAAAACGACCTGGAATGGCGTTTTCGGGACAAGGAAATTTCAGGTAGCTACAACGCGCTCATGTCGCTGTTCGGAGCTTGGTCGTGGGATGAGTCGCGACGGCGAGGGAACGCATTTGTCAATTTGTGGGCTCCACTCAATTCATACACCGATCTGGGGCGTCGTGTTGATCCGAAATTCACGCTGATTGGTGATGCGATTCATCCGCAACCATCGGGGCAGGTCGTGATGGCGTATGAAATTCTGATGCAACTGGGAGTTGAACGCAGATTCTCTGCATCCAGAGTTATCAGCACTCGGGGATCGAAGTGGATTGCTGGCAAACGCATCAAGGATTTGCACGTGGCCGACCAGGGACGCAGCATCAACTTTAAACATGACGAAGTCGCATTGCCGTGGGTGATTCCTGAGCAACACAGCACAAGAGAGCTGCGATGGAATCTTCCCTCCGATGCCAAGAAAGGATTCAAAATGACCCATGCCGGTCATCGTCTCAGTGGAGATCGACTGAAAATTGCCGGCTTGCCGCCCGGACAGTATGAAGTTCGTGTTGACGGCAATTTGATCGGAAACTGGAGCCACGTGGTGCTGGGTACAAAAGTTGAATTGCAGGAACTGCCCAAGACCCCGCAGTACCAGCAATCGCTTGCGATCGCAGAGCTGAATCGCCGACGCTATGACGAATTCGTACGACCCACGCGTGATCGAATGGCGTCGCTCAAGGGACTCAAGCGACGATTCGCCGTTGATAGCGATGAGTACGCGCGCCGCTCGGAACCAATTCTTGCAACCATTCAGGAATTGCAAAGCGGCGCTGATCGACTGGATCGGGAGATCCGTGAGTTGTCGCAACCCGCCTGCCGGCAATGGGATATTCGCCGAGTTGATTCCCCATCGCAGTCGAAGTGACTGACGAAATCGTGAATGCCATTGGCGATACATCGTTCTCGGGCAGCCGGGACCTCTAGGGGTCGGTTTCAGTCCAGAAGCTCATGAAGGTGCACGAACGTTTTTCCCAGTCTTCCGCCGTAGTTTCCGGCACTGATCTTTAACAGCCCTGGAGTTTCGGCAGCGGCGTGAATCGCGTTTCGTGTTGCATTTTGCAAAGCAGTCAGATCACGACCATTGATGATGATTTCCATGATGCTGGTAACCCCATCTGGTACTTTTGATTTGTCTCCCAGTTTGTCTTTCAGAGTGGGGCAATACTCAGCGTAGGTGGCCGCGATCAGGAAGTCATAGCTGCTGCCAGCTTTGGAACCGCTACCAGCGACGCCGCCGGGGAACGTGGTGACCGAATCAGGCGTTTGTTCAGCTGCTTCTGCGGCCCGTTCTGCGGCATCCAATGCTGTGTCTTCGTCAGCACCAAAGAACCACAGATTACCGCCCATGACCCCGTCTCGAAAACCGAACCGCCTAGATAGAAAGAACTCTCCACCGAGAATCGGGACCACCCAGCCCTTCTCTTCGTAACGCACATCACGGAACTGATGCCGGTCACCAAACAACGCTACTTTCCGGCCCAGTTTAAAATAGTCTTCAGCATCGAGCTGGTTGAAACAACGAGCCGTTGGGCATGTCAGCACGTTCTGACTGATCCGAGCCAGCATTACTTTTTCAAGTTGCTTACGACGGTTTTTCAAGAATCTCGGTACATGAAACTGAAGCACTGCTCCAACACGACCGTCAGGTGTGCCGCCAGCAGCTGCCTGTTCTTCGTCAATCCAACGGGATACACCTGCTTCGCAGTCACACATGATGGTGCTGGAAGCATGTCCTGTTGCCGCATTCACGCAATGTTGAAGCCACTTGCGGTCACGAGCCGTGACAAGAACTTCTCCATAGATACTGCGAAAGGCTTCCGCGTAGGTATCGTCAACCAATTGTTTGAGATCAGTCATGGCTCAATTCAACCTTTGCGACCGATGCCATCATAGACTTTGGTTTCAGTGACAACCTTGTCCATGAAGATGTCGTGATCCTGCATCGGGATCTCGTCAAACATTTGGCATTCGAATGCAAGTGAAACGAGTGGTGTTTCGGGTTTTGCATTTTCGAGTAATTTGTCGTAATAGCCTTTGCCGTGCCCTGTCCGCCCGCCGCGATCATCAAAGGCAACTCCTGGGACGAGAATCAAGTCAAGCTGACTGACGTTAAAGCGTTTTGTTGCAACTTCACGGAGGTCTGTTCTTGGTTCCAGAATCTTGTACATGCCGGTTTCAAGTTCATCCATCGATTCCAGATGAAAGAGTTCCAGCTCTCCATCTACACAGTAAGGAATGACGATCTGCTTTCCGCTGGCGAGGGCCGCTGGTAACGCATGTCGTGTTCTTGCCTCATCGCGTACATCGACGTACCACATGATGCAATTCGCTGCTTGATATTCCGGCAGTTGCATCACTCGATCGGTGATCTGGATGCTCACCTGTTCTTTCTCTGTCTGTGCTTTCCGGGCGGCGTGGGCCGCTTTGCGAATTTCAGTCTTGCGTTCGGCAAGTTGTTCCGTTGACATCGGTCGATTGGGGATAGAGGGAATTGCGGTTGAGAAGCGTGAAATGTAGCCCCCTGAGGGCGGTTTGCGTAGGACCGTCGTGCGGTTTGTTGGTCAGGTCCATCGAACTGTGACCACATCGACATCGTTATAGCTTGGCAAACCGGCTGGCCGGCTCCGTCCAAGCATCGGGATTCTGTGGCTCAAATGGCTGAGTGTCGAAACTTTTCTGCACCAGAACTCGACCAGCTGCCACCGAGTCCAGGCTACCTGTGCCAATCATCTGCATCATTACATTGCCAATGGCGGTCGCCTCGACGGGGCCAGCAATCACCTTCCGATTACAGGCGTCAGCCGTCATCTGGCACAGCAGCTGATTCTGCGAGCCACCACCAACAATGTGGATGGTTTCAATGCGGGTCTCGACAAGTGACTCCAGCATCTCCAGACATGCTCGGTACCGTAGAGCAAGCCCTTCCAATGCGGCACGGAACAGAACCGCATGATCCGCTGGAGACGCTTGCGCGGTGCGCTCAGCAAGTTGTTCAATTGCTGTGATCATGTCGTCGGGGGCTACCAGTGATGGATCATCCGGGTTGACCAGCAATGCGAAAGGCTCTGCCGATTCCGCCGCCGTGACCATGTCGTCCCACGAGGGGGCTGTGCCTCGTCGTTCCAGTGATTTGCGAATCTGTTGAAATACCCACAGACCACCGATGTTTTTCAGTAGACGAGTGCTGCCAGCTACACCACCTTCATTCGTGAAATTCAATTCTGAACAAAGTGAATTGACCCGTGGTTTCGAAAGTTCACATCCCATCAGCGACCAAGTACCACTGCTGATGTAGCACCATGTTGGTTTTTCAGGAGCAAAATCATCCACCGGCACTGAAAGCACCGCAGAGGCTGTGTCATGCGTTGCTGGTACCACGACCGGTATATCTTCTAATCCGGTTACTGACGCAACCGACGGTTGCACAGGTCCGAGCGTCGTGCCCGGTTCAATGAGATCGATGAAGATGTCTCGCGGTAAACCAAAGCGAGCTATCAAGTCGTCGCTCCATGTTTTGGTGTTAGCATCGAGCAACTGCGAGGTAGATGCGTTGGTAGCTTCAATGCTGCGTTTACCAGTCAGCAACCAGTGGAAACAATCACCAATCATCAGGTAACCGTCAGCGATTCTGAGTGATGTCTCATCGGCAAGGCGGGCAGCCAATAATTGATAAAGAGAGTTGATGACCATGAATTGAATTCCGGTCGCTGCAAAAATATCTTCACGCGGCACGATTTCGAAAGCCTTTTCCAAAATTCCAACCGTTCGCGGATCGCGGTAGGTTCGGGCAGGACCAGCGAACAAATCTTGGTGATCCAAAAGGATGTAATCGACTCCCCATGAATCGACGCCGACCGAAGCGATGTTCGGATAGCGGTCCGATGCTGTTCGCAGCCCAATCAGAATTTCCTGCCATAAATTGGGTAGATCCCATTGAAGCGAATTCTGAATCCAGACTGCGTCATTGGCAAAGCGATGGACTTGCTCAAGTTGCAACTGACCTGCGTCGACGAATCCCGCGATCACGCGGCCGCTTGATCCGCCCAAGTCTATCGCCAGGTGTACATTTGTATTCGTCATTAGCTGTTTTGGCCCTTTGCCGGTGCGCGGATCGTTGATCAGATAAGCGTACCGACTGGAAACATGGCAAGAAACCGGCCGGAAAATGGGAGGTTTGGGTCGTTTGGTTGCCGCGGGCGTTTGGACGGGTTTGACGCCCTTTGGGTGGCCGAGAGAAGCCTGATGCCCCCCTCGAGGACTGTTCGATCATCCGTGGCTCCGCCAGTTGGGGAGGGCGGCCATCCTCGCTCCAAAAAGTGTCAGATTTTTTAAACTGCTCTTATCAAACGCTTTACCGCTCAAGGGCGTTTCTCGTGTCGGCGAAATCGTGAATCTGCAGTTGACCGAATGCGTTGAGGGCGTACCCTAGCACTGCTGATGGAACGGGCACGATCTTCGAGATCGTGCCCTTTTTTGACGACCTACAGAAATAACTATTTGAATGCAAGTCTTTGACAGCATTCGATTTAGGTGATTTTTCCAGTTTGGGCGAGTCTTCTACGGTCTTCACATCTGTTCCGCGAGTTCGCCTCGCGTGGGGTTTGCGCAGTCAGCTTGCGGCCACGGGCTGACATCGTTCAACGCTTGTTACGATTTTGTTAATGAACGTTGTCGAAACCTCACGGACCGGGCACATGGAGTGCCCGGTCGCGAACGCTTGCGAGACGTCTCTTGAAAGCTGCTGTTAGCACAGTTTGCGTGAGTGATTTCTACATCTGCGATCGCTCACCAGCGTCACCGATCGGTCACCAAATCGATCTCTCCTCGCTCCCATGCATCCAGGAATTTTGGCAAACTGGGAAGCATGTCGTCCGCGTCACGAATCTCGTCTCGGCGAAGCCAATGGACTTCCGCGACTTCATCTGGGTTTGCCACTGGTGTGATCGTTGGGTCGAGGTCGGCAATCCACCAAGCAAGTTCGGTACCCCAACTTGTGTTGCTTCGCCAGCACAGTCGTTTGGGTGTGACATCGATCGCAAGTTCTTCCTGCATCTCGCGAACCAGTGCCTCGGATTCTGTCTCCCCTTCTTCGATTCCTCCACCTGGCAGGCAAAGTAATCCCGGAGCCACGACAGTGAGAGACCGACGAATGATTAACAGGCGGTCTTCACGGAAGATCACGCCAACGACGCCGCGTTTGCGTGATGGATCTTGCTGTGCTGTATTCATGCCACAGCTTTTAACATGCATGAAGTTGCAAGACAATCGAGTGCGGAATCCGGTAGTCTGTGTAAGCTCAAGGGTGTCCGAAGGCTCATTTGATTCATATCCATCCCCGGTGATCTGTTATCGAAGCTGAACTGCAAAAATATCTTCACGGTTTTGATGCTGGCGAAGGGTTGAGAATCATCCAGCAGCTCCGCGACGCGGGGTTTGTTGCCTATTTTGCTGGTGGTTGTGTACGGGACGCATTGTTGTGTCGTCGTCCCAAGGACTACGACGTTGCCACGGATGCGACGCCAGATGCGGTACGTGAGCTCTTCGGCAAGCGGCGAACCATTGCTTTTGGCGCTTCGTTCGGTGTGATCGGCGTTTTGCCTTCGGTTACCCGCCAGCAGCAGCGCACTGGAGCATCGTTCCAAATGGCTGCTGATTCAAGCGAGGGGGCTGTTGAACCAACAGAGGTTGCGACTTTTCGCAGTGATGGAGAGTACAGTGATGGTCGCAGACCGGACTCAGTGCATTACGGGGATGCGCGCAACGATGCGCTCCGCAGGGATTTCACTATCAATGGCTTGTTTTACGATCCACAGCAGCAGGAAGTCATCGATTATGTAGGAGGGCAGGCTGATTTGGCTGCCGGAGTGCTGCAGACGATTGGTGACCCCGTCCTGCGTTTTGGTGAAGATCGACTTCGGATGCTACGGGCGATTCGATTTTCAACGACGCTTCAGTTCCGCATGCATTCGGAAACTCTAGCTGCAATTCAGCAGCACGCTGATGAGATGGGTGATGTCAGTGGAGAACGGATTGGTGCCGAAATGCGGCGTGTCTTGGTTTCTCCACACGCCTTCGAGGGTTTGCGTCAAATGCTGCTGAGTGGCATTGATCGTGTGGTTTTACCCGAGTTGGCGGGACTCGACATGGCTCGTCTAGAGCGTTTGCTGGAACATGCTGAGCCTCGCAGTTTTTCTCTCGCACTGGCTTGTCTTGGACAGGTCCGCGTTGACTCGGGCGGGGCTTTGCCAGAACGCGTGTTGGCGAAAATTGCCCAACGATGGCGGCTTTCCAGCGCAGAGGTGCGTCAGGCTCAAGCGGCGACACAGCATTGGGGGATACTGGTCAATGCGAGGGACTCGGCCTGGTCGACTGTGCAACCCACTCTTGTGCATCGAGATGCCGGTGTCATTCTTGGTTTGGCGGAGGCGATTGCGGCTGTTGATGGCATCGACACCGGTGGGTGTGATCTTGCCAGACATGCCCTGTCATGGCCTGCAGAGAAGCTCAATCCTGTTCCCTTGTTGAGCGGAGGTGATTTGCAAGCTCTTGGGTTTCGTCCGGGGCCAGAGTTCGGGAAAATGCTCGCCAACTTGAGAGACCGTCAGTTAGATGGAGAGATCACCACTCGTGATCAGGCTATCGAATCTCTGAGTACTCAGAAACCCTGACTGATTCTTGGTGAGTATGCGGCACTGATCATTGTTTGGGGGCTTCCTTTGCCAGCAGGATATGAATCTTGCTGGCATGATCACTTCGTACCTCCATGATTTCTGCGGTCGCTCCCTCAATCTTGGCAGTGTCACCAGGTTTCAGGATCTTTTGTTGATGGTCCATCAGTAAGCCGCTGATGGTGTCGGCCTGACCCGATTCAGTTAGCGGAATGCCAAGTTCGCGTCTCGCTTCTGCAAGGCTCGTTGATCCTGCGACGATAAACTCACCAGGACCAGCGGGAACGATGTTCGGTTGTTCTGTATCAAACTCGTCTTCGACTGAGCCAATGATCCGTTCAAGTACGTTTTCCAGTGTGACGACTCCAGTGACCGATCCAAACTCGTCCAGCACCAATGAAAGAAGCTGATGTGTTGCTTGAAAGTGACGCAGGACAAGACTGATCGGCATTGTCTCGTGAACTTTCTTGGGAGGACGCATGACTGATTCGATACTAAAATCAGGAGTGTCGAGGTCGATGCCGAGTAGATCCTTGATGTGGGCAACACCGACGATATCGTCCAAGGAGCCGTTGCAAACCGGGTAGCGTGTGTGTTTGGTGCGTTGGACCTGTTCAATGATGTGCGGAAGTGAGTCGTTGATATCGAAAAATGAAACTTCATTGCGAGGAACCATGACCCGGCGAACAATCATGTCATCAAATTCGAAAACGTTGTTGATCAGCGAGTGCTCATTTCGGGAAAGGTAGCCATGCCGATGTGCTTGCGTAATCAGATCACGAACTTCTGATTCTGAAGTCGGACCGTCATGCTCTGAGGCACCGGTGATACCGCACATCTTCAGCAGGAATGCAGTGGTTTCATTGAGGATTGCCAAAGAGGGGTATAAAATGATGTAGAAAAATCTGAGCGGTGCAGCGCACCACAGCAGCATCGCCTCCGGGCGGCGAATGGCGTAGATTTTTGGAAATTGCTCGCCTACGACCAGGTGCAAGGCGGTAATGAAAAGGAACGCAGTGCCGAACCCCAACAATTTCAGCACGGCTGGGTCAGTGATCCCCACGGCCTTCAGCACAGGTTCAATCAGTTCGGAAAAGGCGGGTTCACCAACCCATCCCAGTCCCAATGAAGCCATCGTGATGCCCAATTGGCAGGCCGAAAGCGATTTATCGAGACGTTCGGCCAACCACTGCGCCGTCTTTGAAAATGCCCGTTTCTCCCGAACCATCTGGTCAATTCGAGATGGCCGTACTTTGACCAATGCAAATTCCGCTGCCACAAAAAAACCGTTCAAAATGATCAGAACCAAGGCGCCAGAGAGAAGCAGAATGTTGTCCATCACGGTTCCGATGCGGTCTTAAAAGGGCAGAAAGAGGGTTCGTGGGCGGTTATAGCAGGTTGAAAACGGCTTTTTGCCGATTTTTCCCTGTAATGACGCTCCGAATCGTGTGAGATTCTATCGCAAACACGGACGGATCGTCGCGGTGGCATCTCCTCGGCTGGGAACGGGTCGAATGACCTTGACCGCTGAACCCACTCGGACTAATTCTACGTGGAACCTGACTGAAGTCTGTTCCCGCCCTAGCCCAACCACGGAAGGTTGTACGATGGCTGACCAAATCAATAATGTCCCGTTGCTGGACATCAATCGAGATAATCGTCCCCACCGCGACGAATTTGTCGACGCACTCGCCGCAGTGGTCGATAGCGGACGGTTTCTGTTCGGCCCAGATGTGGTGGAACTGGAGCGAGAAGTTGCCGCCTATAGTGAGGTCGATAATGCAGTGGGTTGCGCGTCGGGAAGCGATGCGTTACTGCTGGCTTTGATGGCACTGAATATCGGCCCTGGCGATGAAGTCATCGTACCAAGCTTCACGTTCTTCGCGTCCGTCAGTTGCATCACTCGCCTTGGAGCAACACCGGTCTTCGTTGATATAAGACCAGATACATTCAACATCGATGTTGACAAAATTCCTGAAGCGATCACCGAGAAAACCAAAGCGATCATTCCCGTTCATCTGTTCGGTCAGTGCGCGGAAATCGACAGAATATGTCAGCTCGCTTGCGAGCATGATATTCCTGTCATCGAAGATGCAGCCCAGGCAATTGGTGCTGCTTACCATTCGCGTCCGGCTGGCAGTTGGGGGCTAGTCGGTTGTTTCAGCTTCTATCCGACGAAAAACCTCGGCGGTATGGGAGATGGGGGCATGATGACATCCTGTGATGCTGCCACTGCCGATCGACTTCGGTTGTTTGCGGGGCATGGCATGCGGCCACGCTATTACCACCAAGTCGTTGGAATCAACAGTCGATTGGATACTTTCCAAGCTGCTGTTCTCAGGGTCAAGTTGAAGCACTTGCCGGCAGCAGTGGAATCACGATCGAATATTGCTGATCGATATGGACGGATGTTGGCAGAGCAAAATCTGGTGGATGATGATGCCATCACTTTGCCGACGCACGATGAAAATGCTTTTCACGTTTGGAATCAGTATGCCATCCGGGTTGCCGGAGGAAGGCGTGACGCACTTCGGGCACATTTGGCTGAGAACGGTGTCGGAAGTGAAATCTATTACCCCGTTCCGATGCATCAGCAGGAGTGCTTCACTTACTTACAAGCTGATCGTGCAAAATTGGTTGAAACAGAAAGAGCCAGTCAGGAAGTCCTGAATCTGCCAATCTTTCCTGGTTTGACCGAATCAGAGCAGTGCCGTGTCATTGAAGTGGTTACTGACTACTTCGCGACTGGTGCGAACAAGATTGCAGCCTAACTTGTCATCTCGTCTCTGGATGACGTGTGCGTTTGGCTGCTTTGTGAGCCAAGCGAGGGATCGATTTTTCGATTGCTGTCCAGTTCGGCGAAGCACCTCGCTTTGGCCGAACGATAAATTCGTAGCCGGTTGGCAACATTGCCCGCTGCAATCGAAAAGATTCACGAATCAGGCGTTTCCAGCGGTTGCGTAGTACAGCATTCCCTGTTTTTTTGGGGATGGTGATACCAATTCGAACCGATTCGTCATCTGACGTTGGTCGGGCAAATAAGACAAGCGTGCCGTCAGCGACACAGGTTCCCAAGCGAATGATTTTTGTGAAATCACCGCTGCGAGTAACACGTTCTGTTTTACCGAACGAATAACGCATGTTGGGTGTTGTAGAAACACCACCTCTTCGTGTGGTGGAAGGTGTGTAGAACGAGAATCCTGAGTTGGTCGCGCTGCCGTATGCTGCTTGTTGCTGGCTGAACATACACGCAACAGCATAACGGACATGCATTGAACGCAAAGATGTCAGGCAAAGGCGGCCTGTCCAAGGCTACATCGCTTTGGGTGACTAGAAGATTAAATCTTCTCGGAGTATGACCGGATTGCGGTTTTCGAATTGCTCAATCAGGTTCCGAGACTCTTCGTCTGTTTCCTTTGGCACCTCGATTTGCAATATCACGAAGAGGTCACCTGCCGATCCATCGCGATGTTTGACACCCTGTCCTTTCAGTCGCAGTCGGCGGCCACTGCTGCTATTTGCAGGGATGCTGAGGGCAACGGTGCCCGCAGGGGTAGGAATGTCAATTTTGGAACCAAGTACCGCCTCGCCTAAGCTCACGGGCAGGTTGAGTTCCAAGTTGCGTCCATTGCGGCGGAAACATGGGTGGTCGGACACTTTAATGAGAAGAATCAGGTCACCATTGGGGCCGCCGTTGGGAGACGGTTGTCCGCGATCTCGGAGCCGAATTTTGGCTCCCGTTTCGACACCGGCGGGAATGTTGAGCGAGATTTTTTCGTCGTTCAAATAAAACTCTGTCTTGCCGCCTTGGACGGCAGTTTGCAGAGGTATTTCGAGCTCATGACGGGTGTTCCCACCCTTCTGAGGTGGAGCCTGCCGTTGACGCCCACCAGCACCACGACCACCGCCCATCATCTGTTCAAAGAAATCCGAAAACCCGTCAAACTGCGTCTGCCCACCGCCACCGCGGCCACCTCTGCCACCTCCAAAAACCTGGTCCAAATCGAGACCATCGAAACCTCCCGTGCCGGGTTGGTAGCCACTGCTGCGAATCTTCTCAAAATCCGCACCGTAGCGATCATAGGCCGCGCGTTTCTCGTCATCGCTCAGGACATCGTAGGCTTCCTGAGCTCGCTTGAATTTGTCACTGGCAACCTTGTCATCCGGATTCTTGTCAGGGTGATACTTGAGCGCCAACTTGCGATGTGCTTTTTTGATCTCGTCTTTTGATGCGTCGCGACCGACGCCGAGAGTTTGGTAGAGGTCTTCAGCCACGGAGAAAAACTACAGATTGAGTGATGGGGTGATTATTGATTCAGGTCTGGGTAGCCAGTTTATCCCGACTTGTGCCAACTTGGCACATAATTCAGAGAATCGCTACCCAAGCAAAAGTCGAACCGAGTGTGACCCTTGCTGATGTGAAACCGCAGATTTCATGATGGATTTCTGCGGCTCAAGTTTTTTGGCGAGTGGATGTGGGTTATGAAGTTCCTTGAATTCTCGGAAATTGGTCCCGTCACGATCCGATTTCTGATCTCCAGCCAACTCCGTTTTAACGGGGTGCTGAGTTTGGCGGTGCTGCTCTGAATTCAGGCCTGAGACGTTTGACGCTTTGATCAGTATGGCAGGCTTTTGTTGTCATGATCGCCGTTTTGATCGTGTCTACAGTTGTGTTTGATCAAGCTGGGGTTTGTATGCTCGACCCACGTCCAGTGATCCTGTTTTGTGTGTTATCCGTTGCTGGTTGGGGCAGGTCGCACAGGGTTCAAATCGGCTCAGGGTTCAAATCGACCCGGGGTTTTAATCGACCCGGGGTTTTAATCGACCCGGGGTTTTAATCGGACAGAGTGATCAATGGTTTGGTGGCGTCGACATCAATGGGGC
>Ga0315321_10000487_pt1 | contig 29329 bp, 22 predicted proteins | sample M180m21515metaG_FD_203464 | JGI IMG/M metagenome (GOLD analysis project Ga0315321, IMG submission 203464) | Ammonia-oxidizing marine archaeal communities from Monterey Bay, California, United States - M1 80m 21515 | ecosystem: Environmental > Aquatic > Marine > Intertidal zone | place: USA...
AAGAGCAGGCTGCGGAAATAGCTGAATTTGACGGGGTTGATGCATTCACCGAACAAGCTTTGGGGATTTTGACCTCCAGTAAATTAGCCAACGCACTTGACATTACCAAAGAATCCACCAGAACCCTTGAGCGTTATGGTGGAGGGTCCTATGAGAAAGCCGGTTACGGGGATGCTTCCCACCTGCATAATCATGACTTGATTGCGGCGCGCCGTTTAGTTGAAGCGGGTGTTCGAACAGTCACGGTAAATTACGGTCGGTGGGATTGGCATGGGCAGCCCCATGGAACGAACTTTGAAAATGCTCGTGATCACCTACCCTACTTTGATACCGGAATCTCAGCATTGATGGATGATTTGCATGAACGGGGGTTGGATCGGGATGTTTCAGTGGTCGTTTGGGGTGAGTTTGGCAGAACGCCGAGAGTGAATGCTAAAGGTGGGCGGGATCACTGGCCTCGTGCAAACTTTGCCATGATGTTTGGTGGTGGCATTCTTCCCGGACGTGTAATTGGTTCTACAAATCACTACGCCGAAGAGCCAGAAGACCGTCCTGTGCATATGCAGGAAGTGTTTGCGACGCTTTATCATGCGATGGGTATTGATACCAACACGGCTACGGTCAATGACCTTCACGGAAGGCCGCGGTATCTAATTGACCATACGAAGTATCACAAGATTGAAGAGTTGGTCTGACGCCTGATCAATTCAGAGTCCAGCGTATGACGTTGCGATCAAAGCTACCAGATACCAAGTGTTTGCTGTCTGGTGAGAATGCTAGGCTATAAACAGTGTTAGTATGCTGGTTTAGTTCTTCTTCCAGCTTGAATGTCTCCAGATTCCAAAGGCATATTTTGGCATCCTGCCCACCACTCGCCAGCCATTTCCCGTCCGGTGAAAATGCGAGCCCGCGAATGTAGCCTTTGTGTCCGCGGAAGTTCCCGTGGATTTCCCCGCTCGTTCGGTTCCAGATGGTTACTTTGCCGTCTCCACCTGCCGTCGCAAAGATGTCCGATACATGTTTCGCAAAGGCAACGGCATGGACCCCCTTCGTATGGTGGATTTGTTTAAATTCTACCTCTCCGTCCGGATTCCAGACAAAGATCTCCCCTTGGACACTGCCCGATAGAATATGTTTCCCATTGAAACTGGTGTCAAGGCTGTGGCTTGTCGCCGTCATGCCCGAGATTTCTCGTGTCTGTCCCCCAAGGGTCCAAATACGAACTAACTTGTCATAGCCAGTGCTTACAAAGTGTTTGCCATCCTTACCAAGAAAAGCGACGCTTTGAACGTAGTCACCTGAGCCACCTAACGAAATTTCAGCTGTTAGGCTCGAGGTGTGAATAACCTTGACGACCTTATCTAGTCCCCCAGTGAGAATTTTTCGTCCGTCAGGTGAGAATCGAACGGCAGAGACTCCGTCTGCATGCAGTTCGGTGTATTTGCGAACGTCCCAATTAGTTGTATTCCAAACCAAAATGCGGTGGCTTAGGCTGCCAGCGACGATGTGTTTACCATCAACGGAATAGTCCACGCTATAGATAGCGTTGGTCGAACCATTGGGTAGTACTTCGTGCGTTATCATTCTGTCTCACTTGCAGACGGTTAGACTGAGATTCCGGGTTCCACACCAAGTGAATCACAGGTGTCCTGAATCATGTCAACGGTGGTTTGAGAAAGTTCGATACCTTCGGCGCGGCGTTGGGCTCGGGTATTAAATTCGATTTCACCGGGCATCAGGATTTTATTATTGTTGTCAATTAATTTGGCACTACGTACATAATCGCAGTATCGATTAACTTCGTTATAAAAGTAGTCTTCGGTTTGTAGTTTGCTTCGATCCATGATGATCGAAAGCATGCCATTGGTGAGCACGTCGGCACGTTCCGGACTAGTACAGGAACCCCCTGTCATCGCACCGGCCATCATCTCGATGATCATGCTAAGGGCATATCCTTTATGCCCCGCGATCGGCAGGATTGATCCTGCTGGCGGACCATAGAATGTCTTAGGGTCAGTGGTGGGCTTTCCTTCACTGTCGATAATACATCCCTCAGGTACCTGCTGGCCGGCATGGAGTGCGACCCGGATCTTACCTTCAGCGATAGTGCAAGCGGACATATCGAGGATCAGTGGGAATTCGTCATTGGTGGGGACTCCTGCTGCAAAAGGATTTGCAGAGAGCCTCCGTTCGATGGCTCCATAAGGTGCAACCAGATTTCCCATCCCACTGGTATTCACAAAGTGTACCGAAACCATGCCCGCTTTTGCACACATCTCAGGCCAGTCTCCGATTCGTCCAAGGTGAGCACTGTCTTTGAGCGCGATGACCGCGACACCATGCTCTTTGGCGCGTTCAATTCCCAAATTCATCGCCTGCTCCCCAATCGACTGCCCGAGGCCAATCTTCCCGTCAACAACGACCATGGAACCATTGTCAGTTTCAATGCTGATCGTTTGATTAAGCTGAGTTTTATCTTCTTGAATCCATTTGATGTAAGTAGGAATGCGAATCACGCCATGCGAGTCATGTCCTGACAGGTTTGCGTTGACAAGTCGCCGAGCCACGACATCAGCTTCAGCGTCATTCGAGCCAACGGCTGCGAAGATTCGTCGTGTAAGGTCTGTTAGAAAGTCAGCCTGAAAAATCATAGGTGGTTACTTTCGGCATTTTACGGTTTGGGGTTGGAGTTTTTTATTTTACACGAACAAGCTTTTGGAGAGCTGGCGAGTCTTCCGGAGATAGCCCTTTACAACCACCGGCTGCCCAGACTACTTCCGTTAAATATAAATCGCCATTCCGATCGATTCGGATATTGTGCGGAGCATAAAAGTCTCCCGCACCAGAGGTGGCGTCTCCTCCGCCGATTTGACAAAGGACTTCGCCATCCTGTGTTAACACGGAAAGTCGACCCCCCGGAGCATCGTCACAAGGTGGCTTGTTGCCGGGGAACATCCCTGCTCGGTAGCCGAGTTCGAAAACGTAGACTTCACCATCGGGGCCGAAATCGAGTGAAGCCGGACGGGCAAGTCCCTCGATCTGGCGAATGAAGTCACCTTCGGGGCTAAAGATTTGCAGACGATCGTTTTCACGGTCGGCTACCCAGATGTCGCCGCTACTTGAGATGCGCAGGTCATGGGGGACCGCGAATTGTCCCGGCTTGTCGCCCGGATCGCCCCAACTGCGAAGATGCACTCCGTCGGCATTGAAGTGGTGGATCCGGGCATTGCCATATCCGTCTGAAACGTAAAAACTCCTATCCTCGGCCACCACTAGATTGGTAGGGTAGTTGAATGGTCCTGCGGAGTATTTGATGTTTCGGTAGTCAACATTGGTTGTGCCAGTGTCCGAGTGGGTCCCCCGCTCGCCTAGGATGAAAAGAATATTCCCGTTGAGGTCGTACTTGGTTACGGTGTGTCCAAAGTCATCGGTGAGAAATACTTCGTCTTCCAAAGAGATCGTAATGCCGTGAGGTCGAACGAAATTCGTTTCTCCCCAATCACCGACATGATTTCCTTCTGAATCGAAGTAGATGAGTTCCCGATCACCTCGGTTAAAGACGTAGATATTGTTTTCGCTGGTGAAATGGACCGCGACCACGTCAAGCCAGTTGACTCCTTCGGGACGTTTGGCCCAATTGCCATCCGCTTCAAAGCGGAAATCATCATTTCCAACAATTGTGGTTGAACTCATCTTTACTCCAGAGGTAATTCGCGTGGCATTGCCGCATTTGTTTCTTTAAGCCAACTGGTGAGTTGTTGGTTTAGCCGGCTAGCAAGGCGTGGTCGTTGAGACACCAGATTAACCGTTTCACTGATATCCTTCGTTACATTATAAAGTTCTACCTCCCCTGTTGTGTAATGTCGTACTAATTTATAGTTGCCACTGCGAACAGCCCCCGCTAACGAATTGCTGCGGTGCCAGGCGTAATTGGGGAAATGGAAGAAGAGGCTTTGGCGGGTTAGCTTGTCATTAGCAAACAATGGTGTAAGTGAAACACCATCACATAATGGTTCGGGGGCAAGATTGCAAACATCAAGGATTGTGGGGAAGAAGTCCATGCTGATGACAGGGGTGGCATTTAGTTGTTGAGGTTTGATAGCATCAGGCCACCGAATCATCAGAGGAACTCGGATGCCACCTTCGTAGATGTGCCCTTTGGATTCGCGTAAAGGACGGTTGTCCGATACGCCCGCGAATCCACCATTATCAGAAGTGAAAATCACTAAAGTGTTATCGCTAAGCCCTTTATCTTCAAGGTGCTGCATGATCTTTCCGAAGGAGGTGTCCAACGCTTCGATCATTGCTCCGTAGCGAGTGTCGTTCAACCCCGGGCCTTTGCGATCTTCGTATTTTTGTAGCAGGTCGGACGGCGCTTCCATGGGCCAATGGACTGAATAGTTCCAAAGACAGGTGAAAAAAGGAGTGTCCCCTGCTTTGCTGATGAAATTGCAAACCTCATCGGCAAGGCGGTCTGGAAGGTATTCTCCTTGATGGCGGTTTTTAAGGTTGTGGATTCGGTAGGGATCAAAGAACGTCGGCGGTCCACCGTAGATACAACCACCTATATTTAAATCAAACCCCTGGTTTTCGGGGTAATACTTTACATCCCCAGTACCTTGAGGACCGACACTGGTACCGGCAATATGCCATTTACCGAAGAAACCAGTTTTATAGCCAGCCTTCTTCAGCCGTTCGGCGATTGTCGTATAGGACGGTGCCAGATAGTTAAACATGTCTGCCCCGGTGTGAGATGCATTTGGAGGGGTGAATTGTGCACGATCGGGTATGTGGTTGGTGATCCTCAACCGAGCCGGTGCCAAGCCCGTGATTAAAGCGGCTCGAGTAGGTGAGCATACAGGGGCGGCTGCGTAGGCGTTAGTAAATCGAATCCCCTGCGCGGCAAAGCTGTCTAAGAATGGAGTTTCAACGAGAGGATTACCCTGACACGACAGATCCATCCATGCCAGATCATCAGCCATCACAAGTACAATATTGGGTTGGTTGGAGTTGTGCTGTGCCGTTACAGGGAAGGTAGTGAATAGGCACAGTAAAAACCAAATTGTTAGTTTGAATCTTAGCATTATGCTGGCAACCACTATAGAAAAAGGAATTTAGAGACTATTCTAATAGTTTGACTTAGTGTCCATTATATCAATCTGTTGTAGTGTTCGGGGAGGCAGTGTGGCCCGCTACATTTTATTAGCAATACTTATTCTTGGTGCGGCGTTCGGCGGAGCGTTTGTCACGAATCTCATTATCGAGAAGCGAAGTAAGCCGAACTACGACCTTGTTGGACATGACCCGACTTCTGATTCCATGACCGATGTGGCTGCCGAGATGGAGACTCCGGACCGGCGATTTGTTTTGACTGGTGAGGTGGAACTTACAGACGATGCGGTAGTTATTTCGGTCGATGTTGATGGTCAATCCTTTGCTTTCCCGAAGAAATTTATGGAAGGCGTGGGGGATCACATCGCATCAGAATTGTTGGCTGGACTGCCCGTTGCAGTAACCTATTGCAACGAAACTGAGTGCGTGCGAGTGTTCACTCGTGATGCATCGCTTGGAAAGATTAAGTTAGATCAATTTGGTCTGGTGGATGGCGGCTTGGCTGTTCAACTGAACGGCGACGTGTACGCACAGGAATCGAAAGAAATCCCGCTGGATGATTATATGTTCTCTTTAGTCAACTGGGCTGCCTGGAAAGAATCGCATCCGGATGGTCTGGTGTTGACTGAAATATTCTGGAAAGACGAACCGGACGAGTAGAGTCAGTATTCCTGTTCGTTGCGTTTTGGCAAAGTACGGTGCAACCCATTTATAAAGGGGGGCCCACGAAACGTTATCAAAACAGTTCGTGAATTGGCTCACCGTGATAGATTTGGTGAGGGCGATTTTCCACATCATACCAGGCAGCGGTGGCTGGTATTCCTAAGGCATCATAAATGGTGGCTGCCAGGTGTTCCGGAGTCTTTGGATTGTCTACCGGATATCCGCCATGCTTATCTGATTTGCCAATGATATTTCCACCCCGAACACCTCCGCCGGCAAACCAAACAGTTTGCAACGCTCCATGATGATCTCGGCCAGGTTTCTCATAGTGCGAGGGGAGCAGTGAAATCTTTGGTGTGCGGCCGAACTCCCCAGCCATCACGATCAGTGTTTCATCGAGTTCCCCTGTTGCTTCCAAATCGTCTAAGAGTGCGGAAATAGCCTTGTCTGTTGGCGGGAACAAGTTGTCTTTCAGGTGTGGAAACGCATTGCCATGGGTATCCCATGCCTCATCGTTACCTAAGTTGACCTGAACCATATTTACTCCAGCTGCTACCAGTCGCCGTGCCATAAGTAGAGACCAGCCAAAACAATTGCGACCATAGTCCTCCTGAATTTGTTCTTCTGCATTGGTAACATCGAGAGCGTACTGTACTTTGGGATCGGTGAGCAAAGAAATTGCTTGTTCGCGATACCGGTCAAACTGCTCCGTTTGGACTGATTTGTCGAGTTGTCGCTTTTGGTCGGTTACTGTATTTACTAACTTAAGGCGGTCTACGAATCTGTTTTCAGCCAGACCATGAGGTAGTTCAAGGTTAGGAGCCTGATATTTACGCGTTAGATCGACTTTTCGTTTCTGATGGTCGAATGCATACTCTGGAAAGGCTCCATACGACTGTCGGTGAAATGTTGCTGCTTCAATGAACCAAGGGTTGGCCTCTTCGCCCATTTGCCCCGCGAACTGCCCGGGAATAACGCGTCCCGATTGATGTACCAAGCGTTCGGGAAGAACGGCCACGGGAGGCAGGTTGTTTTGAGGGAGTGTGACGGTGTTTGCAATGGCCGCCATGGCGGGGAAGTCAGTTGGCTTCGGTGCAGAGGGGTTGAATCCAGTAGGAACCTCTGTGCGACCGGTCAGCATGACGTGATGGCCTTGTGAATGTTCGTTCCATTTATGAGTTAGACTTCGAACGATGGACCACTTCTCACTTCGTTTGGCAAGTTCCGGTAAGTGCTCGCAAATTTGCATTCCCGGAGTTGCCGTTGAGATTGGATTGAAATCTCCACGGATGTCGTCAGGAGCGTCAGGCTTCATGTCGAAGCTATCCTGTTGCCCTAAGCCTCCCGAAAGGAAGATGTAGATCACCTTTTTAGCCTTAGCACCGGTCGTGGCATATCGTTTTTGAATGGGTGCAGCCTGTAAGGCTTCGACGTGATTCATGCCGAGTCCAAGTAAACCGATGCTACCCGCCTGTATAGCAAAGCGTCGACTGATTTTTGGGTGATGATATTTCTGACAGTCCATGACACACCTGTTGGTTTAAATACGTCTACCCTCTTATTGTATCGACAATCCAAATAACGTTTCTATAGAAACTGATCGAAGCACTTAAATTCTCTAGCGATTACAATGGGATAGTTGGTGTTTACCCCTCGTTTGGATGGGGGGATATCGGAATTTGTAAGGAGTGACGACATGCGATGTATTCTTTTATTTACGCTATGCTTCATCAGTACATTGCTAAATGCTCAGCAGGCGACGCTAAAAAATCCGGATTATCCAGATCACGTCGACCTAAGTTATTACCTTGATCATAAGGGAATACGCACTCCAATTGATTCAAAAGATGATTGGCTCACCCGACGGCAACATGTTTTGGCGAGCATGCAGAAGGTTATGGGGGCATTTCCCCAACCGGATTCTCCTGTTGAATTGAAGATGCAAGTGCATGAAGAGGTGAGAAACGCTAAGGTTACCCGTCAATTGATTAGTTATCACACGGATTCAGATGCTCGCCGTATCCGAGCCTATTTGTTTCTCCCCACTCAGAACAAGAAAACGAGACCAGCAGTACTTTGCCTTCATCAAACAATAGGGATTGGGAAGAAAGAACCCGCTGGGTTGGGGGGGAATCCTCAGTTGCATTACGCCTTACATTTGGCTGAAAGAGGCTTCGTGACCTTGGCACCGGACTACCCAAGCTTTGGTGATTATTCTTATGCCTTTCCTCCCGAGGATGGCTATGTCAGTGGAACAATGAAAGCAATCTATGAGAATACTCGAGCTGTCGATTTGTTGCAGACTCTTAGGCAGGTGGACAGCGAAAGAATTGGGTGTATTGGTCACTCCTTGGGAGGGCATAACACGATTTTTACGGCAGCCTTTGACACGCGCATTAAAGCGATGGTTAGTAATTGTGGATTTACTCGGTTTCACAAGTACTACGAAGGGAAACTGAAAGGCTGGACCAGCGCTAGGTACATGCCATTAATCAACGAACAATACGGTAACGATCCCAACAGGGTTCCATTTGATTTTCCTGAAATCATCGCATCGTTTGCTCCGCGGCCATTTCTAGCTAGTGCGCCTATTCACGATGGGAATTTCGCAGTTTCAGGTGTCAAAGAAACGATGTCACAAGTGACGAAGATCTACCGCCTTTACGATGCCGAGGGTAATCTGCAGGCGAACTATCCTAATGCGGCACACAGTTTCCCCGAGGCCGCCAGAGAAGTAGCTTATCGATTTTTAGAAAAACACCTGGGCCTCGCCAATCGTTAGAGGCAGCCTTTTTCCCAGGGGCCGGTGATTGCCACGGTAAAACCTGGGGTTTGGATATTGGCAAACAGCCATTTTCCATCGGGGCTGAAATGGGCCCCGGTCCATTCGGATCCTCGAAAATCCCCCTTAATCCCTTGGTAGGGTGTTTCGATTTTGGCATTATTATCCGCAAAGACATGAATCTCGCCCTCTGGGCTCAAGGCATGTAAACGTGGGAAGTAGCGTTTAATTCCTTGAGGCGATTGAACGGTGGTGATTCCACAGTCTTCACAAATGATAATGCCACCGCGAGAACTCACAGCCAGATTGTCGGGCATGTTGAGAACTTCCTTGCTGGGCGATTCGAAAACGAGGCGTAGGGTGTTCTCTGCAATGTTTAATTCCCAGATTTGCCCAGCTTTTGCGTCCCCGCCGCTCGTCGAATCGAAGAACATCGAGCCGCCATAGTACCAGATTCCTTCCAGACGATTGAAATTGGTTCCGCCTTTTTTACGCCCCTGTATATATACCCCCAGTGAATTGTCTGTTTCGGAACTGTGCGCAAGCTCGGGATCATCAATGGTCACCCATTCCAGATCGCCGTAGATGGCACCGGGCTTGACCCCCTTGGATAGATCAGGATGCTCCGGAACTCGCAGCATTTCCAATATACCGCCATTGTGAAGGTTCTCTTTGGTGTTGGGGCGGAAACGATAGAGACCACTGGTGCCGCGATCTTCTGTTTCATAAACAAAAGAGGTTAGCGGATCGACAGCAATCGCTTCGTGCACGAATCTTCCCATCGCCTTAAGTGGTCGGGGGATTCCCTGTCCACTGGCAGGTACTTCAAAGATCCAGCCATGTGTTTTTTCGTGTTGAGGATCCGAGGTTTCTTCTGTACCAAGAGTTGTTTCTTCACATGTCAACCAGGTTCCCCAGGGAGTGACACCGCCCGCACAGTTACGAATTGTGCCTGATAGCGACGCCCGGCTGGAAATGAATTTACCAGCACCACCGTCAAACACTAAGTTGGTGGTTCCTCCGGGAGCTTTGGGATCATAGGTGTTCTTCGGATCTGCAAATGAATCTATGAGGCCGCCTCGTTCGTGGTTTCGGCATAGAGTGAAGACGCCATCGCGATCGTCAATGATTCCCATACCGTCATGAGAACTAGGTGTTCTGCGACCGTCAGACATGACTTCGCCTGTCCACCCAAAAGTTTGATAGCTAAAACCTTCCGGAAGTTTTAATAGGGACAGCCCTGAAGTAAGATCAGCCGTCGGTTTAAGGGGCCCATAGGGAGATTTGTTTTCGGATTGGTTTGCCTGCTGAGCATTTAAATGATTGAATTTCCCGAGAGTGAGTGCGATGGACGCACTACTTATTCCAGCAGCAGCGGAGGTTATGAATTTCCGGCGATCTGATTTCATCGAAAGTCTCTTCTAAATGAGTAGCGAAGCTGTTGTCATGAAATATTATCATAACTGCGTTTGTTATGATTACATGAAGGAGGGATTAATCAATGGTTTGGATGGTTTTTTTTAGTACCCTGTACCCACAGGTGGTAAGCCATAGACAAACGTTGCATCGACATTTTTAAGTTCCTGAATCATTGTTTGCCTGAATTGCAGAACCTTGGACTTAAACCGGGGTTGATTAACGAGATTGGCTAGTTCTTCCGGGTCGCGTTTGAGATCATACAATTCTTCGGTTTCACCAGCCACGAGTGTGCGAATGTATTTGTAATTGCCGCCTCGCAGGGAAACCCACCAAGGCACGTTGTTGATGTAAAGGTCTTCTCGGTTAGTGGGGATAACGTGCGTGTCTTCCCCATACTTCTTCCCGGTCATCACGGTGAGCGCCGTTTTATTCGAACGTGCTCCTGGGTTTAGGAGCAACGGCTGAAGGTTCTGTCCGTGCATTTTCCAGGGTAGGTCCAGTTGAGCATAGTGGAAAAAGGTCGGAATGAGATCAACACCAGCCACAGGTGTTTTGCAAACCTTATCGGTCGGCAAATGGGAGGGCATGCTGATAATCAGAGGTGAACGGATGGTGGCATCATAAGGTGCAAGCTTTACTCTGAAACCGTGTTGCCCCCAGCCGATTCCCTGATCGGCCGTGAATACGATCAGGGTGTTATCGAACTGCCCGCTTTCGCGCAACGCCGTAAGAAGACGCCCTACACCTTCGTCGATGGCTGTTACTCCCTGATGGTATTGGCGTACCCAGTCGTTGAGTGTGTTGCCATGGATTCCTCTCGTGTTAACGGTTTGTGCTGTGAATCCATCTCCCTTCATCACAGGTGTGCCGTCTTCGTCAGGAATCCAATGTTCAATTTTCTGCATCCAGTCCGGCTTTCCTGGACGAGGAGGAAAGATGTCTTTGGGGACAGGGATGTTTACATTAGGTAAAGAATCGATATGGCGATCAGCTGGCGTGAAGGGGCCATGTACGGCTCCGTAGCATAGCCATAGATACCATGGTTTTGACGGATCCCGGTTATTCCCCCGGATATAATCAACAGCCCATTCCGTGTAATTGTCCGTGGAGTATCCTTGAGTTAGTTCGGCCGGTTGACCATTTTTCTCAATCAATTGGTTGTCATAATAGGCTCCGGCGTTGTTAGTATGTCGCGGTCGATTCCAAACCAATTGGTAGTCCCAGTCACGACCAAAGCCGTTGTCTCGCCCCGTGTGCCATTTGCCAATCTGTGCGGTTTGATAACCGTTAGCACGAAACACACTCGGCCAAAAAGGACATCGCTCAGGGTCGTATTCGCTGCCTGGATATTCACCTTCCATCCGCATTGAATTTACCCCGTGCTGTAAATGACCTGTCAGCAACGAAGCACGTGATGGCATGCACCATGTTCCAATGTAAGCAGCATCAAAACGTATTCCCCGTCTTGCTAACGCATCGATATTGGGAGTTTGTACGAAATCATAACTGCCGGGGTAACAGCTCACGGTTCGGTAGGATTGATCATCCGTGTAGATAAACAGAATGTTGGGTCTGTCATCTTCACCAAGAACCGCTTGGGTTAAGAACGAAGCGGCACATAGTGCTAGGTGTACGAGCACAGTTCGAATCATGTTTTGTCTCTGATAGAAGAAAAGTTGTTTAAGCCAGAATGTCTTTTGCTACGGAGCCGTGAACGTCAGTCAGGCGGAAGTTTCTACCTCCGTATTGGTACGTTAGCCGTTCATGGTCGAGTCCCATAAGGTGTAGTAGAGTTGCGTGTAGATCGTGGATCGTCATGCGTCCGTCAATGGCATAGTAACCAAACTCATCCGTTTCACCATATCGAAATCCCCCTTTGACTCCACCGCCGGCCATAAACATAGTGAATCCATCGGGATGATGATCCCGGCCGATTGTTTCCGGGCTGCCGACCTGGGCAGTGGGTGTCCGGCCGAATTCGCCACCCCACAAGACTAAGGTGTCCTCGAGCAGCCCTCGTTGCCTGAGGTCCTTGATGAAACCTGTAATTGGTTTGTCAATCTGAGCGACGTTGATTTCGTGTCCCTTTTTAATATGGGAGTGTTGGTCCCATTGTTCGTTATTAAAAGGTAAAGAACCGGCATGGCTCACCTGTACAAATCGTACTCCCTGTTCTGAGAAGCGTCGTGCCAACAAAAGTTGATGGGCGAAATTCCGGGTTATTGGATCATCGTACCCGTACATTTGCAGCGTGGCTTCGCTCTCGTCAGCAATATTCATAGCCTGGGGAGCTTCCAGTTGCATTCGGAAGGCCATTTCGAAGGACTCAATGCGTGCTTCCAGTTGGGCATTAGCGCCTACCTGCTGCTGGTATCGTTGGTTGATTAGTTTGAGTTGGTCCAGTTGTATGCGTTGTTGTTTTCGGCTCAGTGATTCACTGCTTAGGAATTCGAAACGGGCGTCTTTAGCTGGCGTGTTTGGATAGCCGGGTGTGCCTAACGGGACTCCCTGGTGAATGTTAGGTAAAAAAGCACTTCCGAAATTGTCGACGCCCCCGTGCAAACTTGTTGGGCAAATGGTGATGAAGCTGGGTAGGTTTTGGTTTCCAGTGCCTAAGCCGTAACTTATCCAAGACCCCATGCTCGGTCGAATGAGGGAGTCGGATCCTGTAAATAACTTCATGCACGCACCTCCATGTGCGACGTTGGTGTCACAGAGGCCGTGCAGCATGCAAATTTCATCCGCTACTTCGGGTAGGTTTTGCCACAGTGAACTCATCGGAATTCCCGACTCCCCTGCCTGATGGAATTCCCAGGGTGATTTAAGAAGGTTGCCTCGCTTTCCAAATTTAACCCGGGTTCGTTCAAAGGGTGGTTCTTTACCATCGTATTTCGCGAGGGCCGGCTTGGGATCAAATAGATCCACATGGCTCGGACCACCATGCATGAATAAAAAGATGATCCGTTTTGCGCGGGGTTTGAAGTGACCGTCTTTAGGGGCCAGTGGCCCCCCCGGCTTAGCTGCGGCTGCAGTCTCCGCCAGCATTGAATTGAACGCCAGTCCACCAAAGCCCAGACACCATTGATTCAGTAGGTTACGGCGGTTTAAGGGTAAGTCATGCAGGGTTGTAGGCGTCATAGCTAGTTAATATAGATGAATTCATTCGAAAGGAACAAGAGTTGGCAAAATGCACTCCATGCATCTTCCTTGCCCCCTTCTCCTTCTTTGATGTATTGATTTATAAAGTTCCGAGCTTCTTCCATTTCCTCGGGTGTGGCAGATCGTGAATAGGTTAGTTCGTAAGCCAGTTGGATTTGCCCCGCTTGTTCCATTTCAGCTGAGATAATTCGCCGGGACATGGCTGAGCTAATTCTTGAGACCCATTTGCTATTCATGAGAAACATGGCCTGAGTTGGCAGTGTCGTGGTATGGCGGTTTCCGGTTGGGAAAGCAGGGTTAGGAAAGTCGAAAAGTGTGAGCAGCTTGTAAACGTTAGTTCGAACGATAGGTAAGTAAACGGATCTTCGGGGTGAGTTTTCGTAAGTCATGCGATTGGACATTAAAGCCTGTGGGGAGGGGCTTAGCGTTGAGATGCCCTCAAATGGGGCCCCGCCGATGGCACGATCCAGTTCCCCACTGGCAGCGAGTAAAGCATCACGAATAGCCTCGGCTTCAAGTCGTTTTGGGGTGTGCCGCCAGTACCATCGATTATCAGGATCTTTGGAGGCTGCTATTTCGTTCAGCTCAAATCCGATGCGGTAGGTTGAGGATTCAGTAATATGACGGTGAAGCGATTTGAGGCTCCAGTTGTGCTTTATCAAATAACTGGCGAGATAATCGAGCAACTCCGGGTGTGACGGAGTTGCGCCGGAGACACCAAAATTTTCCGTCGATCGAACCAGTGGTTTACCAAAATGCCAACGCCAGATTCGATTGCTGATTACCCGGGCGGCCAAGGGAGTTTCACTGCGGGTGATCGCCTCGGCGAGTTCCAGGCGGCCGCTTTGTTCATCACTAAATGGCTGGCCTTCCGAACGAGTTAATAATCTCGGAGAGCGGCGTTTTACAACGTCACCGGTTTGCAAATGACTACCTCGAATATGGATGGGCATATTGCTTACCTCCCCTTCCCTGACGGCCATGGCTATGACGCCACTCAGTTCTTCAAGCCGTTCCCGGTTGTGACTGACTTCCGCATCAATCTTCGTAATGTAGCCACTTTCGGTTTCATTGAGTTCGCTTATTCTGGCAGGCGCCATAAGCCATTTGCGAATGTCATCGCTGGCGGTGGTTGATAAAGCTGTCGGAGATAGTCCTCCTTTTTTAAGCCAGGACGCGACTTCAGGATAAGAAGCTGTAGCCTGTTGGGCCGTATGAACCCATCGGTTGAGAACTGCGCTGTCAAGGTTCTTGGAACTGGCGATTTGCTCCGGTGATGGAAGTTTACTGTTTGTTGCCAACGGAATGAATCGTAATTTGTCGATGTGCACAGAGACGTTGTTAGCTTCGACTCGCAGGGTATGGAGCGGCCTCGTGAGATTGATGGTGGCTTCGGTTACCCATTTTTGGTGTTCAGGATTCCAACCTCCGGTGATTTCAGAAAATGCCCTTTTGTTCAAAAGTTCCCCATCTAGTAGCAGCTTCATAGGTCGCGAAGCATTGGCAGCGTAGCGAAACTGTAAAAGATGCTCTCCTTCATCGAATGATTTCAGATCGTATTCAATAAACGTCAGCTCGTCGCTCCTGGAGGTGGCTGTTATCCCGATCCCTTCCCCATAACCCTGATGAATCTTTGAAAAATTACCCCGGTCATACTGTTCTGCCTCACGGGTGGAGGAAGGATTGCTTAGCACGGGTGCCAGCGCAATCTGGTCAATGTGAGACATGACGTTGGGAACCTCAAATCGCAATATGTTTTTGCCGGCCTGGAATTGGTAACGGCCTGAAACATGCCATTTTTGATTCTCCGGATTCCATCCTCCGGTCACCTCGCCAATCGCATTTTCTTTGATAAGCGTTCCATTCAGATACAGCTTCCCAGGTCTGGCAGTCGCCGCGGCGTACCGTATATCCAGTTGGTAGATACCGGCAAGGGGCATGGAGATGTCGTGCTCAAAAGTTTGAAGCCCTGAACCATTCCTGTCAGAAATAATGCCGATGTCCTTGCCGTAGCCTTCCGTGACGACACCAAAGTTTCCTCGGGCAAATGTCTCGGCCTCAATCCATTGGATTTTCCCGCTGTTGTTAAGAGCTCCTAGCTGTCCTACGGACTCCCATGGAGTATTCGCAGTTTCGGATAGTCGGATTCTAAGTTCTGCATCCAACTGGGTGTTTTGCCACTGGATGACGGTTGGCACGTGCGGGAGATAGGTATCTACATTTTGTTGAGCAGCTTTTCCGAGTCGCTCTCCGTATTGTTTCAGCAGGTTCTCACGTTCTATGGTTAGCTCGTGGTTCCGAGCAATTAGAATTGGTTGTTCGGCTGACTTGAGAGAGATGTTCATGAGCTGAGTACTTTTCATGACACCAGCCATGGCATAGTAGTCTTTGGTAGTAAATGGATCAAACTTGTGATCATGGCAACGAGCGCAGCCGATCGTGACTCCCAGGAAGGTTCGGCCAATGGTATCTATTTGTTCGTCAATAATGTCACTACGTTTCTTGACCGGATCCTGCTCGGCATCGATTTTCACTCCGAGTGCCAAAAAAGTGGTGGCGTTGATGTGATCGTTGTATTGGTCTGCACTGCTAGACTTCAATAAATCCCCGGCAATCTGCTGGTGAACAAAGGTGTCATACGGAGTATCGAGGTTGAATTGTTTAATCACGTAGTTGCGATATCGCCACGCCAGCGGGTACGGTTTGTTTTCATCAGCTCCGTTTGAATCTGAATATCGTGCTACATCGAGCCAGTGTCTACCCCACCGTTCTCCGTAATGGGGTGAAGCCAGCAAGTCATCCACTAAGGTTGGAAAGCCTTCAGGCTGCTCTAGTAGCTTTCGATAATGCGTTAGCTCGTTAGGTGTGGGAGGAAGTCCAATGAGGTCGAAGAAAGTGCGGCGAATGATAGTCTGTGGATCTGCAAGGGGGGGGGCCGAGAGTCCGTTTTCCTCTAGTTTCTGAAGGACGTAAAGATCAATGTTATTAGTGTCCCAGCCTTTCGTTGTAACGACGGGAGGCAATGCCTCGCTTAGTGGTTGATAGGCCCAGTGCTTGAGTGCCGATTCCCAGTTGATTGTTGCGGTGGTGACAGAGCCATTCGTTTGGAAAGAGGCGGGGATCTTAGCCCCGGTGTTAATCCACTTGCGAAAGTCATCGATCACTTTGTCGGCGAGTCTGCCTTTCGGCGGCATTTTGAAAGTATCGTGTCTCAATGCTGAGATAAGCGGGCTTTCATCAGCGTTCCCCTTGATGATAGCTGGTCCGCTATCTCCCCCTTTGAATAACCCATCGAGCGAGTCTACAAAAAGACCGCCCTGAAGCGTTTTGGCTCGCTGGCTATGGCAGTTGTAACAATGTTGGGCGAGTACGGGGCGAATTCGGTTTTCAAAAAAATCCGTATTCGTATCGGCAGCAGTCACAATGGGGACAGTGCTTACGACAACGGTAAGTAAGGTCAGGAGTCGGAATTGTGAAGCCCCTTTCAACACGTGTCAGATTTCCCACCCTTTTCGATAATCTTTTCTTAGCAGCGTGTTAGCGTCATCAAGGTTAGTGACTTTTCCTTTTCCAGGATCATATTCAATTGTTTCTCCGACTCGGTATGCTACGTTGCCCAACAGGACTAACTCTGTGAAGGGACCGGCATATTCAAAATTGGAGCCGGTTCGACTGCCGGTTTTGCAGGCCTGAATCCACTGAGCATGATGCCCCGGGGAGTCCGGTAGGTAGGGAGCGGGAGCTTTTCCGGTACCATCGATGATGTTCGGGCCTGAACCATGAGCACAAGCGATGCGGCCAGTGTCTCCAATGAATAGTGAGCCGTTCATGGGTAGTTGTTCTGCAGTTTGCGGATTTTTAGGTCGAGCGGTCCCTTCATACCAGTACACATTGACCGGAGCGAAATCACCACGTTGACCAAACTCGAACTTCGTAATCATCCATGTCGGAGCACTATCCCTGTTTACTTCAGGGCCTTCTGAGGTGACTTTGACTTTGCCTCGTAGTTTGAGTCCCCAGAAACTTGGATCCATTAGATGGATGGCCATATCACCAATCGCGCCGCACCCAAAGTCCCAAAAGCCTCGCCACTTAAACGGAGCGTAGGCGGGGTTGTATGGCCGCGGTTTGGCGGGGCCAAGCCAGAGGTCCCAATCCAGATGTGCCGGGATGTCGTGTTTGCCGGTAGGGGCATTGATACCCTGAGGCCACCACTGACCAGGACGGTCGGTGATGATGTGAGCTTCTCGAACTTGTCCAACCGCTTTCGTTTCAAGCATTTCCACCAAACGAAGATAGCCGGGGGCCTCGTGGTTTTGAGTTCCCATTTGTGTAGCCAACTTTCGCTTTTTGGTTTCGGCTGCTACGAGCCGGGCTTCTTCCACTGTGTGTGTCAGTGGCTTTTCGCAATAAACATGTTTCCCGCTGCGGAGTGCCCGGAGAGTGGCTGGTGCATGGTTATGGTCTGGGACGGAGATGATCACAGCATCGATGTCATTGCGTTCGATCAGTTTTCTATAATCGGTATACTCAAAAGCTTTTGGATGTTGATTTTTGGCACCCGCCAAACGATTGCGATCGACATCGCAGACAGCCACTATGTTTTCACCGCCAACCTGCGATAGATTGTGACCTCCCTTCCCTCCGACTCCTACAACGCCAATATTAAGGCGTTCGTTGGCTCCTTTGGCGGAAACCGGTAGGATGAGCGGTGCTGAAAAGATGGCGGATTGCTTAGTAAATGTTCGACGATTAATTTTGTTGTGCATCAGATTCTCCGGTTACTTGGGATTGCCCGAGCATTTCAGCCACACGCGGGTAGATAGTGGATTCGTAAGCGTTCTCTTCGAGAACCTTATTGGTAAGTTTGCCGTCCTTGTCGTAGATTAGCACAGCCGGGATAGCATAGATTTCCAGTTCTGCGTAAATCTCTTCGTCGTTGACCGTCGAAATAATATGGTCGACCGAATGGCCATGTCGTTTCAGAAAGGGTTCGATAAATTCGATGTCGGTTTCCGGCGTTTGGTCCGGTAATCCGGCGTAATTGATATTAAAGGATGCACATGCAATTTCGTCGCTATATTTTTCCTGCAGCCCGATAAGTCGTGGGAATTCTTTCATGCAGGGTGCGCAATAGGTCGACCAGATGTCGACGACGACTACTTTGCCTTCATTGGTCTTAATGAATTCCTGAACCGTAGCCCAGTCACCCATTCGGAATAATGCTTCGGTGGCGGAATCTTCGACGGTCGGAGTTTCAAGAGAATTAGACGGATTGTTACACCCAATCATGAGCAGCGTGAGCAACATCAGTAACGTTAAGACTTTGGACATAGTAAAACTCTGAATGGTTCGTGATGATTGATTTCCTAGAATTGATTATATTAAAATTAGAGCAGAACAAGTACGGTGTACTTGGGCAGTTGAATGATATTTTGGGAGGTGATGGTAGTGTCTGGTAGAACGAAAATACTAAGTCTGACCCTGATGGCTTGGATGGTAACAGTGGCTCAGGCGGAAGTGAAGTCGGGCTTGCAGGTTGGCGATTATGTTGATGCGTTTGACGTCAAAGACTGTTCCTCAGGGTTGTCAAAAGGCAAAACCCTGTGTTATCGCTGAGTTTACGGTAGTCGTCCGGTGGTTGCGATTTTTACGCGCAAACTGGATGATAGTTTGGTCAGTCTGACCAAGAAGTTGCAGGGCAAGCTTTTTGAGAATTCCGCAAAGCAACTGCGTTGTTTTGTTGTTTATATAACCGATGAGCCGGCGAAGTTTGAAGAGGAATTAGCTGCGCTTGCCGTGAAGCATCGGCTGAGGACTTTGCCATTGACCGTTTTTGACGGAGTCGATGGTCCTCGAGAAATTAAGCTGTCGCCGAAAGCGGAAAATACGGTTTTGATGTGGAAAGGCTTACAGGTAAAAAGTAACTACGCCTTTGGGGAAGGCGAGATGGATGAGAACGCTGTCGAGAATTTGGTGCTTGGGCTGAATGCTATTCTTGAATAGTGATCGCGTCGTCGCGTCATTGGAAGCAGAGGGAATTAACGAGGTAAGGATACGCAATGTCAGATTTACCACTTCAAGGTAAGATTGCCTGGATTACCGGATCGTCGCGAGGCTTAGGCCGGGTGATGGCTGAAGAATTAGGTCAAATGGGAGCACGTGTTGCTGTACATGGTACCCGTGAGAACAGTCCGCAGACCTTTGGGGAAGGTGATACGATGCAGCAATTGGCGGATGATCTTGCCGACAAATTTGAGGGTGAGTGCCTTGGCGTGTGGGGAGATGTGACTCAAGAGTTAGAGATTCAACGTGTGGCTAACGAGATTCGGGAGCAATGGGGGCAGATCGATATTCTGGTGACCTGTGCCGGGGGTGATATCGGCGCTCAGGGAACTGGCTTTGGTACACGCGGTGGAGCTCCAGATTCAGATGACTGCTTAAACATTGGTTTGCAAGATTTTCAAAGTGTCATGGATCGCAATCTGTTAGGGACCGTGCTGGCCTGCAGGGAAGTTGTCCCTGAAATGATTGCTCGTAAAGATGGTGTTGTCTTGACCGTGGGTAGTGTCGGAGCGATGTATGGCCGAACGGATGGGTCAACTTATTCCATTGCCAAGGCTGCAGTGCATCAATACACCCGCTGTTTGGCGGCACAGGTTCGGCCTGATAATGTAAGGGTCAATTGTATCGCTCCAGGCCCAACCGTGACGGAGCGTTTTGTGCGGATTCATCAGGTGGCTGAAAATGAACCAAGGTTGACCGAAGACGGAACGCTGGAACGGTTTGGTCGGCCGGACGAAGTGGCGTCTGTGGTGGGGTTTCTTTGCGGTCCGGCCGGACGATTTGTAAGTGGGCAGGTGTTGCGGGTTGATGGCGGCTTGCAAACATGGGCTGGTTGATTGAGAGGGACGGAGTGTGGGGGAAACACTGCTCGGCGGAGCTATTATTGTTTTTTTGATTTTTCTACTGCTGGTTCTTCAACACTTTATGTTTAAGCATCGGCGACGGCAATTGCGTGATCGTAAGCAGCGTCTGCATGATATCCGCTACAAAAACTTTGAAACACGCGTCGATGATCCGTCAGGCGATTCTTAGAACGCACTTGCGTTGCTATTGCGATACCTCTTATTCTTTAAGGTTGTTAATCCCTTTCATCATTCAATTGGAAGATATCGGTTATGGAAGAACCAACTGCTCGATCCCATCGGATCGCCTGCCTTAAGCTGACACTGATTCTTCTCAGTGTCTGGGCTTTCGTTAGCTTTGGTTGTAGTGTTTTGCTGCGTTCCTGGATGGATGGAAATATGCCATCTATTGGTAGTGTTCCATTTGGGTTTTGGATGGCTCAGCAAGGATCGATCATTTGCTTTGTTCTGTTGCTCGTTGTCTATGCTGTTTGCATGCGTCGGTTAGATAACAAACACGGATATGACGAGGAATAAGGGGCAGGAATATGGACCAGGACACTCTTAATTATATTTTTATTGGCGTCTCGTTTGCGTTGTATATCGGGATTGCATTCAAGTCTCGGGCTAGTTCGACGAAGGAATATTACACCGCTGGTGGAGGTGTCTCTCCGCTTGCCAACGGGATGGCTACCGCCGCCGACTGGATGTCTGCAGCGACGTTCATTTCCATGGCCGGAGCATTGGCACTTGGTGGTTATGCTGGGTCAAGATTTCTTATGGGCTGGACCGGTGGCTTCGTACTGCTCACGATCCTGATGGTTCCCTATCTGCGAAAGTTTGGCAAAGCAACCGTTCCGGACTTTATCGGAGATCGTTACTATTCGAAGTTTGCAAGATTTGTGGCTGTGCTATGTGCTGTTTTTATTTGTATGACCTACATCATGGGGCAAATGCGAGGCGTTGGTGTGGTTTTCTCGCAGTTGTTTAGTATTGAAATTTCGTCAGGTGTAATCGTTGGTGCATTGATCGTGTTTTTTTACGCTGGTCTGGGGGGCATGAAAGGTATTACTTATACCCAGGTTGCTCAGTATTGCGTCATGGCATTCGCTTATACGATTCCCGCGTTTTATATCGCGATCGCGCTGACCGGCGACTTCATTCCTCAGGTTGGATTTATCGGAGAGTATATCGCTGATGGCGATCCCGTACCGTTTCTTGAGAAGCTAAACAATATTAATCAGGAACTTGGATTTGCAAAATATACCGACGGTAGCATGACCATGGTGGATATGTTTTGTATCACCACAGCATTAATGTGCGGTACAGCAGGTTTGCCGCACGTGATTGTAAGATTTTTTACAGTCAAGAATGTGAAAGCCGTTCGCAAATCTGCGTGCTGGACGTTGGCATTTATTGCCGTAATTTATTTGACCGCCCCGACAATCGGAGCCTTTTCCCGCGTGAACCTGATTACCCAGCTCAATGGGATCCAATATTCCGAGGCTCCGGACTGGTTTGCCCGCTTCGAAGATAGCGGGCAAATGACCTTTGAGGATAAAAACGGTGACGGGATGATTCAATACACAGGTCCGCTGGCTTACCGCACATCAGACGGTAAACTGAAAATAGCGCCTTCGGAGGAGGCGAAACAGGCAGCACTCGAGAGTGACAGTCAGGCAATGACCGATCCCAACGAGTTGGTTTTTGGAGCGGATATTATGGTCATGGCGAACCCTTATATGTCCGAGGTACCGCCGTGGGCAATTGCCTTGTTGATGGCTGGGTGTATTGCCGCCGCACTTTCGACAGCGGCCGGCTTGTTGCTGGTGCTGTCCACATCGATTTCCCATGACCTGCTAAAGAAAATCCTAAAACCTGAGCTAACGGATAAAGAAGAAGTTAGTTGGGCTCGTATTGCTTCGTTTGTTTCCCTTGCTGTTGCTGCCTACTTTGGTATTAATCCACCGTCAGCATTTATTGCGAAGACCGTTGCGTTTGCATTCGGTTTGGCGGCGTCATCGTTCTTCCCGACTCTGTTGATTGGTATTTTCTCAAAACGTATGAGTCGAGAGGGCGCGATCGCTGGGATGATCAGTGGGATTAGCTTTACGCTGGGCTACATTATTTACTTTCAATTTCTTGGAGGCAACTCGGCAGACTACCTTTTAGGGATTTCTCCGGAAGGAATTGGAACACTCGGCATGCTGATCAATTTTGCGGTTTCTTTCACGGTGAATATCTTTAGTCCGGCTCCGCCGCTGGAAGTACAGCAAATGGTGGAAGAAATCCATATCCCGAGCGGAGCTGGTGGCTCAGTTGATCACTAATCTCTAAAGAACGCCGATAAAATGATATAGCCAAGCCATAAGAGGGTTGGCCCGATCGCCAGCAAACACAACCAGAAAATCTTCGTGGTATGTACGCCCTTCGCATCTTTCTTCAGGTGTGCATACTGAGGTGGTAATGGCTTGAAATGTGTGTTTCTGTCGCCGAATGGACTTGTTGCTGATACCGGTGGGCCCTGAACAACAGTAGAGCTCGTTGCCATCACTGCTTGTTCAACCTTAGGTATATTGAAGATGTTTCCGCATGTTGGACAGACTGCATCCTGTCCAGCAAGTTCGGCTATGTATTGCATTGGCTGGTTGCAATGAGGGCAACTCAAGGTAGGCTCGGCAGACATGTTAATTGGCTTTCCGTCACGCGATTCGAAAAAAGACGCCTCACCGCATCCTGTCCGGTTTACGTGGCCGAATGCGGGTGACAGCGGTTATTCTTCTATTGTTCTTTTTGGCGGCCTTGCTGTCAAAACCAATAGTCCAGCGACGAGCGGCAATAGGAAGAAGCTGACCAATGCCGGAGTAGTTGAGCCCAGAAAGTCACTGGACAGAGCCAATGGCAACGGTCCTAAAGCGGAACCGATGACGGCAAGGCTCAGTGCTGCACCGCTGATCGCTCCCTGATTTTTTCGGCCGTAATAATTGACCCATACGACACTGCCCACCGTCCGGATGATGCCTCCCTGTGTGCCTAACAGGATAGCAACGACAATGGCCAACCAGGGCTCTGTCATGGTCAGCAGGATTAGCATTGAGGTACTAAGTAAAAACATGGCGGTAGCCATGAGGTAACGTGCCTGCACGCGGGTTGTTAAGTGCCCTGCCGTTAAGCACGTTCCAATGGCAACGCAGGCTTGTAATGCCAGAATGTAATAGGGCTGATTGTCAGGTACGCCGACGTCTTGAAAAATTTTCTTTTGGTAGATTACGATGCCAGTGCCAACCAAAGAGGTCGAAGCCCAGCAGAGGACCAATTTCCAGAAAGTACTGTTGCGAATGGCCTCACTGCGTTCCCAATTGTCACGGGTGATATGTGGGGAATACTCGGTTTGCTCGTCGGCGTCGTTTTCAATCGGTGTGAAGCGGCAGTCAGGGAACAAACCCTCAGATTCCGGTCGGTTTCTAACAAGCAGGAGAGGTGGGACAATAAAGGCAATCGCCAATACCCAGGCGTGGGTGAGCCAGGTGTCCTGCCATCCGTTAGCTTCGATCAACCAGGCATTGCCAAGGGGGACCGTAGCGACACTTAAGGCGCCGCCGATCCCAATGATTCCCATCGCAAATCCGCGTCGTTGTTCAAACCACTCGCCTACAAGCCAGGCACCGAGCAGGCACATAAGCCCCTGTCCGAATATTCTTAATAGGGAAAGCCCGATGTAGAGAGAGGTGATATGTTCTACCTGTGACATAAACACGCAAGTCAATGCTAGGCTCACCGACGTCATTGAGAGAAAGACCCGGGCTCCATATTTGTCGACATACGGGCCGACCATGGGGATAGCTAATCCACTAAAGATTGTGGCGAACATATAAGCTAGCATGTAATCGGTATCGAGGATTCCGATCGAGTCGATCATCTCAGCCCGAAATACGCCTATCGAGTGAGATTGGCCGGGGCTGGAAAAATAGATGGTGGAAAATGCAATCAGCAGCACCCACCAACCTCGGTGCACCCGAGGTGTAGAACGGTCTGTGACAGTAAGTTCCGGAGAATTCAACTTGGTTCTGGAGTGCAAGGATGCTGGTATTAAGTTTCGTATTGTATCGGAATAATCAAATCCTGAATCGGGGTGAAATGCAGATTCATAACTAAATAAGGGAGCTTTCTTTGCAGATGCAGAAGGAGAGATTGGAGTCATCGTCGGGAGACGTTCCTGTTATAACAGGGGTATGCTTTCCTTTACCGAACGACACCGGAACCCTCGCATTAATCGACGTCAGGCAATAGGTCTGGCGAGCACATCAATGTTGGGCGCGTCATGGCCCGCCATTGCCAAGTTGCAAGCTGCTGAAGGATCAAGACGTTACGCTGGTTTTGGTAGAGCCAAAAGCGTTCTAACGATCTTTGCACATGGTGGTCAGAGTCAAATTGATATGTGGGACCCTAAGCCAGAGGCGCCTGATCATGTTCGCAGTCTCTTTCAACCAATCCAAACATCGGTCGCAGGTGTTCATTTCACGGAGGATATGGCTGGTTTAGCGTCTATTGCTGATAAGTTGACGATTGTTCGTAGCATGGCCCATGCAGATTTGGATCATGGCAGTGCCGCCTATCTGTCTTTTACCGGACGCTATCATACTCGGCTAAGTTCCAATCCCCCGCCGAGTCCCACGGATCTGCCGGCAATCGGATCGATTTTGAAGTATCTGCCTGTCGATGGTCAATTTCCGTATTCGTCTGTTTATGTAAATGGGCCGGCACTAGTGCCGCTCGAACCGGGGCCTGGGCAATTTGGAGGACTACTAGGAAGAAGTCACGATCCCTTGTTCGTAGAGAACCCTGGTATCGACGAAATTGCAATTCCTGGTCTTTCTCACAAAACGGTGCTGGCCGAAGAGCAAATGCGAGCGAGATTGCGTTTGCGGGAGCGATTGAATCTCCGCAGTAACGTACTGGGCGAATCTCAGAAAGCTAAAGAAGCTCAACGGCTATATGTTGAAGCTCTTGAAATGTTGTCGTCTCCCGAAGTTATTTCGGCTTTTGACTTAGGGCAGGAGTCTAGCAAGACACGTGCAGATTATGGGGATTATCGCAGCGGACAGTCGTGCCTCTTAGGACGCCGTCTTGTCGAGGCGGGAGTGCCCTATGTGAATGTTATTTTTAATCATACCAATCGTGGCCAGGATAATGCCCCCGAGGAGATAGAAGAGTATGGCTGGGACACTCACAACGATATCTTTAATGCATTACATGAGTTCCTTGTTCCCCGATTTGATAAGACCATCACGACGCTAATCAATGATATGGATGATCGAGGACTGCTTGATTCGACGCTTGTTATTATTATGAGCGAATTCGGGAGGGCTCCGTTAATTGCTCGGGAACCTAACTTCCCGGGTAACAATGCCGGACGAAAGCATTGGGCAAGTGCCTATTCGATTGCCCTGGCAGGCGCAGGAGTAAAACGGGGGGCCGTCCTTGGGGCGACCGACAGACTAGGTGGAGAAGTCGTAACGGACCGCTACGCACCGTGGGACCTTACAGCGACCGTATTCAACGCCTTGGGGATTCCCGTCGATACTCACTATACGGATCCTGTCGACCGACCACTGCCCGTAACGACCGGTAAACCAATTGAAGCACTGTATAGGTCTTAATAGTGACGTTAATACTGAACTCATTATTTAAAGTAAGAGATGAAACAAACCAGCTAGGACGGCTCCTTTTCCATCATCTGCGGATCGAAACAGGCTGCGGACTTAGTACTTTACAGGCGTGGGGAAGTTTTCTTCCATCTGGTTAGCAAAGGGCCATTTGCCCGGACGGTATTTAATGGCCAATTCTGGAGTGGTGTATTTTCTACCGCCTGCAAAATGACTACTTACGGCTCTAGTCAGGATGCCGGTGGTTAGCAGCGTGCGTTCTAATGGTGTATGTTCTCTACCGGTATGGAAGAAATGGTCAATGCCGCGAACTAATTGCTCGAAATGGCGGTAAGGATAAGTCAACTCCATTTTGAACCATTGGCTTAATAGCGTCCTGTTATCTTCAAATTCCACGGCGACCGACATTTCATCAGTAATGCCATTGAACATACAGCAGACTGCTTTTGTACCGTCTAAATAATCGATGACATAGATGGAACTGTCTTCCTGACGCAAACGGCTTTCCAGATCGTCAGCAGATTTTCCCGCGGCTCGGAGTGCGTTGGTTACGGCCATGCGATCCCAACGTCCAGCCTTCTCCGCTTCCCACATTTGATCGTATGGGTAAGCTTGGATGCTTTTGACTCCGGTTTCCCCACCCCGACGGCGTTCCATAAGGCATTGGATTGTTTCAAGAGCATGGAATCCGTATGACTCTAGACCACCAAAAGCGACACCGGTGATGGTTTTGATCCTCGAACCGATGGGGATCTTCGAGTTCGGGTACCGCCAGGCAAAAGGTAGAGACGAACCGGCCTGCATGGGGATCTTCATTGCTCGTGCACGATCATACATTGCTTTGGCGTCTTTCCAGTTCCAACTTAAGTGCTTGTCATTGAAAATGGGGACAACCGTTCCTGTTTTTTTAAAAACGTCAGCGATTGCATCAAAGAAACGTCGCCTCGGATACTTCCGTTGATGGGCAATTGGATCGATCTCATAATCGCCGTGCTCGGCAATGCTCAGGACAGCATCACATTGTAGTTTTTGGGTTCCCTGTGTTAACGCTTCCTCAATATTGTTGTAGATGGGGACGTCATTAGCTTCGCTTTTAGTTGACGAAATGTCGTTATCTGTTTTTTGTTCGACATACATTGAAACCAGTTCAAGTTTTGGCCCCTCGAATCCCAGATGGTCCCACCCCTCCATGATTTTGGTGAAAATGACGTCGCAATGAGAATCTTTGAAATACTGAGTCCCAATTCCGGCAACGCGTAGTACTTGGCGTTGCGGGGCACCAAATGCTGTTGGTGCTAGCCATGCAAGTGAAGATGCGGAAAGGGCTTGTAGTGCTCCTCGACGATCAAGCATTCTCTATTGCTCCTGAATCCAGATTTTGAAGTTACTTACCCATTTGTTGATCGGTTGCCCTAAATCACGGATACCATAACCATGTCCACCGGTATCCCGAAAAAACGTTTGTACTGGAATGCCTGCTTTTTTGCAGGCCTTGGCCATCCGTAAAGAGTTTTCAGCTAGAACACCTTTGTCGTCCAGGGCGTGTGCCAGGAAAACCGGAGGCATGCCCTTCTTCAGGTGAAACTCGGCAGAGTAATTGTCCAGCTGTTCTTTGGTGGGATTCTCACCAAATAATAGCTTTTGATAGCGGGGGCCTGCGACTTCGGTTTGCATCGATAACAGTGGGTACGCGCCGGCAAAAAAAGCGACTTTACTACTAAGACGGTTAATCCGGTCCCGGTCCTCAGGATCTTCACCGACGGGATGGATATATGGAGTGACAGCAACAATCCCTCCGGCTGAAAAACCAAAGGTTCCGATACGACTCGACGCTATATTCCATTTGTCGGCGTGAAAGCGTGTGACCCGAATTGCTCGACGAATGTCTGCTTCCATGATATCAATGCCGTTGAAGGCGGTTGTCGTCTGCGCATTACGGAATTTAAGAACGATTCCCGCCACACCTGTCTCAGCCAAGACTCTCGCCAGATCATTTCCCTCTTTGTCAATGACGGCTCGGGTTAGCCCGCCACCGGGAACAATAATGACAGCTGTAACAGGCTTAAGGGACTTTTCCGGAAGGTGAACGGTGAGGGTGGGAACAATCGTGTCAGAGATAGAACGGTCAATAGTCTTCTCTCCATCACCACGTTCTACCACCTTTTCTTTGTCCTGCACGCCTTCACTGCCGGGAGCTACGCCTTCCCATAGCCGCACTTCAAATGTCTCCTTGGCAATAGCGGCATGGGGAATCAATAGGGTGGTAGCTAGGATTGCGGAGGAGATAGTTTGTCGAATCATGACTTGATGAATTACGTGTAAGAGGGAGAACATTTATGTATCTCTCAATATAGCGACTTGCTAGTCAGAATTCGAACATGCGGTGGGGGAATCACGTTATGGCTGAGTGATGTTATGATGGAGGTCTGAGACGAGTGTTGTTTCGTTAAAAGTGTCAGGTATTAATCAATGATCAAACAGGTTTTGTTTTCTTTTTGCTTTCTCTTCTTGAATCTAGTTGCCCAGGCGGATCAGCCTCCCAATATCGTCTTAATCATGGCTGACGATCTTGGGATTGATAGTGTTGAGGACTATGGAGGGCGACAGTACAAAACGCCGGTGATGAGTCAATTGGCAAAAGAAGGTATGCGGTTTACTCATGCCTATGCCCAACCTCTTTGTACGAACACGCGCATCCAACTGATGACCGGGATTTACAATCATCGAAACTGGCTTGCCTTTGGTATCCTTGATCCCCGGGCGAAAACATTTGGTCATTACATGCAGGAAGCAGGTTACAAGACTGCGATTGTTGGTAAGTGGCAATTACAGAGCTATGATCCGCCAGACTACCCCGGCGCTGCCCAGCGTCGTGACAAGGGAATGCACGTTGATCAAGCTGGATTTGATGACTATTGCCTATGGCATACTCACCATACGGAAGCCAAAGGCTCGCGGTATCCAGATCCGAAAATCAACCTTAACGGGAAGTATCTTACGGATACCAGCGGGAAATATGGCCCGGATATTTGGGCGGAGTATATTTGTGATTATGTAGCACAAAAGCACGAAAAACCGTTCTTTCTTTACTATCCGATGGCGCTGCCTCACAACCCATTTTCCCCTACTCCGGACTCCCCGGAATGGAAGGACGCGGAACACCGATTTGATGAAGAAAATCACTTCTATGGTGATATGGTGGAGTATACAGATAAGGTGTTGGGCCGGATTGTAAATGCTATCGATGAGGCCGGGATGGCTGAAAATACGCTTTTGATTTTTTATAGCGACAACGGAACGAATCAAAAAATCTTAACAGAAACCGACTGGGGGCTTAGCCAGGGTGGGAAAGGCCTGCCAATCGATGCCGGTGTGCATGTACCGCTGTATGTGCGATGGAAAGGTAAAGTTGCCGCAGGATCGGTAAATAACAAGCTAGTCGATTCCACCGACTTCCTGCCAACGGTTCTGGAGGCCGCTGGGGCACCTGTGCCTGCGAGGGACGAGTTGGATGGGATTAGCTTTTATCACCATTTGCGTGGTCAACGTGGTCCGGAACGCCCGTGGGTCTTCTATCATTATGATCCGCGGCCGGGTTGGGATAAGCATAAGTTTACGTT
>Ga0315321_10000488_pt1 | contig 29304 bp, 22 predicted proteins | sample M180m21515metaG_FD_203464 | JGI IMG/M metagenome (GOLD analysis project Ga0315321, IMG submission 203464) | Ammonia-oxidizing marine archaeal communities from Monterey Bay, California, United States - M1 80m 21515 | ecosystem: Environmental > Aquatic > Marine > Intertidal zone | place: USA...
CAATTCAAAAATTACGATCAGTATTTCTCAGAGGACTTCAACAATGTAGATAATTATTTATCTTGGTTAAAAACCACCTCTCCCATCAAAGCAAAAAATCACTTAATTAATTATACCCGCAGAAGATTTGAGAATAAGAATGTTAAGTTCACTCCCCCAGACTTATACTACATGTTGGCTCAAATGCCTAATATTGATTACTACCGAAAAATGTGGGCATCTTACTCTGAGTTCTCTGAGGATCTAGGTGTAGACTCTTGGTTTACAAAAAACTTACCGAAGAATTTCTGGGAGACAGATTGTCAAGATATGCAAATTTTTATAGATACTAGGGAACAAAAGCCCCTCAAGCTATATAATAGTGTAAAGAATAAGTTGGACTTCGGTGACTACACTGCTGCTGGAGAGTATTATTCAAAAACCTTCGTAGATAGAAAAGCTCAAGATGATTTTAGACAAACCTTTGGAAAAGATATCAAAAGATTCAGGCGTGAAATGGATCGTTGTGTCCAGTTTAATTCTTACATGTTCATTGTTGTCGAGTCGTCTATTGAAAAAATCGAAGAAGACAACAAAGTATCGAAGTTTAAATCGAACTTAGGTTACTTGTGGCATAATGTCCGTAGTCTTATGATAGACTACCCAGAAAACATACAGTTTGTTTTTGCTTACTCAAGAGCAGGAGCGAAGAAAATTATACCAAAGATACTATATCACGGGCAACGTTTATGGCACGTTGACGTTCAATATCATTTAGAGAAAAAAGTTCATGGCATGGCAGAAAGGAAAACAGCGGTATCGAAATGATTATTCCGCAAACGAACTTAATACATACTTAAAAACACTTGATGGCAATTTGCCAGACGAGGAAGCTAAGTATTTATTATATAAGTTCTTAAGAGCGAATATTGCATTTACCTCCGAATTATTTTTGGGGGTAAGGTTATTCCCATTTCAGGCTATGGCCATTAAAGGGATGATGGTATCGGACTATTCGATGTTCGTATTCTCTCGTGGTATGTCTAAGACTTTCTCTACAGCTATTTATGTGTTACTTGAATGTCTACTAAACCCCAATGCTAATATTGGTGTTATTGCAGGTAGCTTTAGGCAATCAAAACAAATCTTCCAGAAGATGGAAGACATCCTTAGCAAGCCAGAGGCAAAGCTCGCAAAAGAATGCGGAGTTAAAATCACAAAAGGAACTGACCAGTGGACTTTGAAGATTGGAAATAGTCGCGCCATAGCTTTGCCATTAGCTAACGGAGAACGACTTCGTGGATTTCGATTTAATAGGATAGTGTTAGATGAGTTCTTAACAATACCAGAAAAGATATTCAATGAAGTTATCATACCATTCCTTGGAGTTGTAGAGAACCCTATTGAAAGAGAGGAACTACATAAACTAGAATCCCGCCTTATCGACAAAGGCGAGCTGAAAGAGGAAGATAGGTATGTATGGCCAAATAACAAGTTGATAATACTTTCATCTCCATCATTCAAATTTGAATATATGTATAAGCTCTATAAAAAATATGAGGGTCTTATATTTGGGGAGTTTGATAGAGATGATGAAGAAGACGAACAAGCTGCTGATGATGCATACAGATTAATTATGCAGTTAAGTTACGACTGCGCTCCGACAAGACTTTACGATCAGAACCTTCTTAAACAGGCGAAAGCTACTATGTCTGAGATGCAGTTCAAACGAGAGTTCGGCGCACAGTTTGTAGATGAAAGTGATGGTTATTTCAGATTATCTAAGATGGCAGCTTGCACTATTGCGGATGGAGAGTTCCCCGCTGTTGAGATCGTTGGGAATCCAAGTGACGACTATATTCTTGCTTTTGACCCCAACTGGGCTGGCAACACAAGTGCTGACCACTTCGCAATGCATGTATTTAAGGTTCTGAGAGACGAACAGAAGGTTTGCCTTGTTCATAGCTACGCAGTGGCTGGAGTGTCCTTAAAAGAGCATATGAGGTATTTCCTGTATCTTATAGAACACTTTAATATTGTCGGCATATGCGGTGACTATAACGGGGGAGTTCAATTTATTAACTCTTGCAATGAGAGTGAACTATTTAAAAAGTCTAAGGTTAATATTGGAGTAATTGAAGTTGATTTAGAGAAACCTGACCAATGGCATAGTGACATCATGCAGTTTAAGAGCCAATACAATCAAAAAGAAAGAAAATATTGTATCTTAAGAAAGCCTACAGTTAACTGGATTAGAAGTGGTAATGAGATGTTACAAGCAGCAATAGACCATAAAAGAATACTGTTTGGCTCCAGAGCGGTTGACGATCACTTTGATCAGCAGAGGAAGAAGAATATACCTATTGATGAAATAAAGTGGGATAATAAAATTACAGCCACTTCAAAAGGAGCAAAAATGATTGATCTCCTTGATCAACAGAAAAGTAACATTGAACTTACAAAGTCAGAATGTGCTAACATTGAGGTCGCCACAAATCCCCAAGGTTCGCAGTCATTTAACCTACCCCAAAACATCCGAAGACAAAAAGGGCCGAACAGAGCGCGTAAAGACTCTTATTCTGCTTTGATTCTAGGGAATTGGTTTGCTAAGGTTTATTTTGATTCTTTGCACGTTCAGCCTGAGAAGAAACCTACTTCTACATTTATACCGTTTACTATTTGAAAAGTTATAAAGTAACTTTTATAACTTTAGTGTAACAATTGTTAGCATGGCCAAACGTAAGTATACAAAGAGATCAGAATACTGGAGTAAGTTTAAAGATAGCACTCCTAATCACAATTTAGAAGATATCACTAACCAATCTTTGGCAGAAGAGTTTGCTCCAGAGTTAGTCGGGGAGTCGTTATATGAAACTACTGCTTCTCGTCTTTCTGAGCCAACGAAGCGTTCTGGTTCAAGAACAAACAGTGTTACCCAGAGCTATACTAAAAATAGATTTAAAAATATTGATGATGGGCTTCTCCCATTTGATTACTCTCGCGATTCTGTAAATGTCCGTGATGCTATTCAATTATGCCAAAAGGCTTACTTCAATGTTCCTGCCTTCAGAAGCACCATTGACATGCTCTCTGACTTCGCTGACTCTGATTTATTTTTAGAGGGTGGATCTGCTAAAGCTAGAAACTTTGTAAATGCTTGGTTTAAAAGAATTAAAATTCATGATATCAAGTCACAATACTTCCGTGAATACTACCGTTCCGGCAATGTTTTCATGTATCGTGTTGATGGCAAAATCAAGACTTCTGATACAGGTAAGGTTTTAGAAACCTATGGGGCTACTAAGAGCGTCCCTATCCCAATCAAATATTTGATTATAAACCCAACTGATATTGCTACAAAGGGTTCTATTTCATTTAATGACTTCCAGTATTTCAAAGTCCTTACTCCATATGAAATCTCTAGACTCAAAGATCCTAAAACAGAGCATGAGATTGAGATGTATAACTCTTTGCCAGAAGATGTTCAGGTAAGAATCCAAAACAACACTGCTACTACCACTGAGCGTTTGTATATTAGATTAGCTTCAGAACTACTACATGTTGTATTCGCTAAGAAGCAAGACTACGAACCACTTTCTGTTCCATATGCTTTCTCTGTTCTTGATGACATCAATAAGAAACTAGAACTTAAGAAAATTGACCAAGCCATTTCTCGTTCCATTGAGAATGTTGTTTTGTTAGTTACTATGGGCGCAGAGCCAGACAAGGGTGGGGTTAATCACAAAGCATTGGCTGCAATGCAAAACATTTTCAAGAATCAAAGTGTTGGTCGTGTTCTCGTATCTGATTATACTACAAAAGCTGACTTCGTTATTCCTGATCTTAGAAAAGTAGTTGGCCCCGAAAAGTATGAGATTTTAAACCGCGATATTCAAGAGGGTCTTCAAAATGTTCTTCTTGGGGACAATAAGTATGCTGACGGGCAGCTCAAGATGAAGATATTCATTCAGCGTCTTGAAGAGTCTCGTAGCCAATTTATTCGTGATTTCTTACAACCAGAGATACGCCGTATTTGTAAAGATGCGGGTATGCGTTCTTGGCCAGAAGTTAAATTTGTTAAAACAGATACTCTTGATAATTCTGATATGACTAAGCTAGCTACTCGCATGATGGAGCTTGGAGTTCTTACTCCCCAGCAAGGCATGGAGGTTATCAATACAGGTATCTTTCCAAAGTCTGAAGATATGGGGGCTGCACAAGATACCTTTAAAGAACAGAGAGAGGAAGGTTATTATATGCCACTTGTAAACAGCATCAACCTTTATCAAAACGAAGAAGACTCCGCTCCAGAAGCTAAACCAGAGGCTGCTCCTATTGCACCTTCTGGTGGTCGCCCCATAGGAGTATCTAATTCTAACTTCTCTAAGAAACATATTGTTGAAGCTACCCAAATGGTTAGTGAATTTGAACTTAGAGCTTATCGTGACTTTGCTCTTAAGTTTGGATTAGAAGAACTGGATGACGAAAGAAGAGATTTAGTTTCTCGCGCTTGTGAGTCAATTATTGTTTCTAAACCACAGGGAGAATGGGATGAGACATTATCTAGTGTTGTAGACAATTTAGATAATCTTTCTGAACTAAATGTCGATCCAGAAGTATTAGATATGGGTTCTAAACATCAGCTTGATGACATGTCTGCTGCAATTTTATATCACTCAACTAAAATTTAAGTGTATAACATTTTATGGATTTAAAAGATTTTGAGGTAAGTAGCTTTGATTGTAACATCAAGGCTCTCAAAGAAGCTGACTACGAGAAGTTTGGAGTATCAGAAGGATCTATTGCAGAAGCTGCTAAATCTTTACTGCCCGACGACTTTGATCCATCCGCAAATGTAGATGTATTACCTGTTGTATTCAACTTAGCCTTAGTCAACGAATTTAATAAAAACGGTGATGGTATAGATTCTAAAACAGCAGTATCAGCGGTAAAGAGATTTATTAATAAGCCTATTAACATTGAACACAAGAAGCATAAGATCGTAGGACACATGATCAATGCTTCTTTCTCTATGGAGGAATATGATTTTAAAGATAATGCTATTGAGTCATACGCTGATAAAAAAGAACCATTTTATATAAACGCTGCTGGTTTAATTTATAAAAATATTTTCCCAGAGTTAGCTGAAGCTATCGAAACAGCTGCAAAAGAAGAGAATGAAGAATATCAGAGTATTGCTACTAGTTGGGAACTTGCATTTAAGAACTATAAAGTCGTCTATGGATCTAATAGATTGGACGAGTGTGAAGTTGCCGAAGGCTCAAAGAAGGAAGAGCTAAAGCAATATGTAAAAGGCTTTGGCGGTAAAGGCGTAGACAAAGATGGTAATCCAGTTCACAGACTGATACATGGAGAAACTTATCCTTTGGGAGCTGCATTAACATATAAACCTGCTGCTAGAGTCAAAGGAGTTTATACATCAGAGCCACAAAAAAATGAAAAGCCTGTTGATAATTCTTTTGCAGAACAAGATAATATTAATATTAAAAATTCCCTAAACGGAAAAAACACTGTAACAGAAAACAAATTCGATATTTTTGATATGGATAAAGAACAATTCGAAACACTAATGACACAAGTTGCCGAAAGCGTAGCTTCTGTAGTCAAGAAGGACGATCAAGCCAGCTCTGTTGGCGAGATTATGCGTGATGCTCTTACTGAGCATTCCGAAAACTGGAAATCTAAAGTTCAACTTGAAGCCGAAGCTCGTGAGAAAGCAGAAGCAGATCTGACTGAAATGAAAGCTTCTTTTGATGCTGTTCAGACAGAACTCTCCGCTCTCAAATCTGAGATCGAAGCTCAAGCTGCTGTTGAGTTATTTAACTCTCGTATGAACTTTATCGACTCCACATACGAACTTACTGAAGCAGAGCTTAAGTTGGTCGTAGATGAGTTGAAGGTTGTTGAAGCTTCTGATGAGGCTTTCGATACCTTCAAAGAAAAACTTTCTATTCTTTTTGCAAGCAAGACCAAAGAGGCCATTGCAGCTCAAGAAGAGGCAGTCAAAGCTAAAATTGAAGAAGCTATTGCTTCAAAGATGGCAGAAGAGGCTCCTGAGCAGCAAGAAGAAGTTAAGGCTAGCGAAGATGAGTTGGAAGTGGAAGAGGTCGAGACCGCTCCTATTCCTAACAACAACGCTGAAGCCTCTGAACAAATTTCTTTGGTTGAAAAACTTAAGGAGAACTTCTCTGTAGAAGTTACAAAATAAAAACATTCTAACTAAATTATAATATTATGGCTAGTGAAATTACTAAACTATTGCCCTTCCGTCAATATGATGATAACGATGTTATCAACATGTTCGCGTTTGATGGGACCGATAAGGCTGCTGGAACCATCGTAAAGGTTTCTGCTGCTAATCTTGACGATGATCTTGTAGATCTCGTAGACGGTGGATCTGCTTTCCTTACTTCTCAAGGAAACGCTTATTCTCCTCTTGCTGTTAACCCCCTTAAGATTGCTGCTGCTGGTTCTGGCGATGCTGCTCTTGGAATTATCCTCCGTGACGTTCGCGACACCGATGAGAATGGAGAGAAGCTGCGCTTTTACCCTCAGAAGAAAGAAGAGCTTCAGTGCGTTCTCTCTGGAGAATCTGTTCCTGTAGCTACTAAGGGTGTATTTACCGTTATGGAAGGAGCTTTCTCTGGCTCACTTGTTCCTGCTCCTAATACTGAGCTTGGAATTCGTGCTGGGGGTACGCTTGCTGCTGCTGTTGCTGCTGACTCTGTTGTCGGAAAAGTCCTTGCTACTGGAACTCGTGCTGCTGGTGATACCCACGCAGGAGAATACGCAATTGTTAGCATTAACTTCTAATTTACTCACAGATTATGAAAATTACTATTAAAAGAACTGAAGATCAGTTGGCCCTTGTTCGCGCAATGGGTTCAAATAATCGTGAAGAAGCTTACGAGGCTCAGGCAGCTGTTGCAGAACTTCTTGGACCTGTGGTCACTGAAGTTATCAACAACGCTGTTACTGTTGGGAATCTTTTCACCACTCTGACTTATCAGGCTGATGATAATCCTTCCCTTCCTCTTGATCTCTTCCACGACATTACTGATGAAGATTATGTACAGGTTTACTCCCAGCAAGTTGCTGGTGGACTTCCTTACAACCAAGTCTTTCCAGCTCATAACGAGCTGAAGTTTAGCACTTACACTCTTGATAGCGCACTCGCTTTCGACCGTAAGTATGCTAAGAAGGCTCGCGTTGACGTTGTTTCTAAGACCTTCACTCGCATGGCTCAGGAAGTTATGCTCAAGCAGGAGCGCACTGCATTCAACGTGCTTGCTACCGCTCTTGTTGGTGGAGACTCTGCTCCAACAGGGAGTGGAACTGGTTCATCCACAAAGCATATCATTAATGCTGCTGGAGCTAACCTCGTTCTTGATGACTTTAACAACTTGATCACCCACTCTAAGCGTATCAACAGCTCGTTTGTTGGAGGTACTCCTGTTGGTGGAAGTAAGGCTGGAGTTACCGATCTTCTCGTTTCTCCTGAAGTTGTTGAAGATATTCGCGCTATGGCTTATAACCCTGTCAACACTCGTCAAGCTACCGATGGAACTACTAGCATGGCTGCTCCTGAAGAGCTTCGCTCTCAGCTCTACAGTGCTGCTGGACTTCCAAGCTTCTATGGTATCAATATCATCGAAATACTTGAACTGGGTAGTGGACAACGCTTCAATAAGATCTTTGATGCTGTTAAGGGTAGCGTGAGCTTCACTGAATCTTCTAAGCAGATCCTTATCGGTGTTGATCGTTCTCGTGACGCTCTGCTTCGTCCTGTCGTTCTTGATGAAGGTTCTACTGGTGAACTCAACGTTCTCGTTGATGACCAGTTCTCCGTTCGCCAGAACAAGATTGGTTACTACGGTAAAGTCGAAGAGGGTCGCGTTTGTATCGACGACCGCGCTCTTTGCGGAATTATCCTGTAATCTACTGGATCAATTATTCAATATTAAGAGTCACCTCGAAAGGGGTGGCTCTTTTTTTTGATTTTTTTAGTGTAATCTATTATGATAAGATATGGCAAATAAGAAAGAATTTTTAGAAGAGTTCAACGTTATTGATGGTAAAGAGCGTTCTGAGTTAGAAGATAAGATTCAAAAAACAAAAGAATTAGAAGATCTTTTGGGGATTAAGGATGTTAATCCATATGGTACAAATAACAAAGATGTTTTTGCTAGTAATCTTGGTAGCATGTCTGTCGGAGAAATGACGACTCTTGCTCAAAGGGTTGGGTTACCAGCTTCCTCTATTGATACCCCTTCTGTATTAAAAAAGAATTTACTTAAGTCCTTTGATATTTATGTTCAACAAAATAACGTAACAGTGGCTGGGCAAGCAGAACCTGCTATTGATCCAAAGTCTGAAAATTACAATGAGGTAAAGAAGCTGTTTGAGCTGTAGAGTTCCCTAAAGGCTAGTTTTGCTGTAAGATTATTTAATGAACGATCTTGGCTCACTAGCGACAAAAATAGTAAATTACGAGTTTTCAGAAGATAGGCAGAGATTTCCCGTGTCTTATGTTTCTGGTTGGCTTGAGACTAACATTGGTGAGCTTAATGGACTTACCAATGAAGAATTTTATGTGAATGATACTGGAGCCATAGAGATTGCTACTGGTTCTGGTTTACTTCCAATCGAAGAAAACATTCTCTCTACCCTTTATGAAATTCATTATTACGAGAAGGCAGCTAGAGATTCCCTGCGTGGTTTTACTTATGGAGGAGATACTGATTGGATTACTTTAAAAGAGGGTGATACAACGATCCAAAGACAAAATAAAAACTCTGTCGCTAAAACTTTTAGGGACTTAAAGGTGGATGCTACTGATCGCTTGAATGACATAGTTGGGCGTTACAATCAATACAAGTCTTCTCCACTTCAAGTATTTGGTCGAGACGGAGTTACCCCCATTGACAGTATTGACTCTTACCAACCCACAAGTTCCTACAGATCATTTTAATGGCCTCATTAATTACATCAGCTCAAAAGGCTGCGATTCAAAGTGCTTTAAGCGAAGTCCATGATACCTTCGCTAGAGATATTTATGTTTACATTGAAAAGAAGGTTGCCACAAGACCCTCTAATTTAAACTATAACCCACTATATGGTAGGACCAAGGATGATTCTAGGTTGAGTTCGCAAACTAAGTTAGTCAAGCATACAGTGCAAGCTAGAGTCAGCTATGCGCCAAATCAGGGTGAGTCAATAGTAGATGGTGGGGCGCAATTTAATTTAACTGCTTCTCATGGCAAAGTGAGAATTAAAGTTGATTCAGATGGTTACGAAAAAGTAAAGGATTCTACGAGGATTGAAATTGATGATGTTTTATTCACTGTAGATACTGATGCTAAAAATGTGGGGCCATTCTCGACTCAATACTATACTGTATTCCTTAAACGAGAAAACTAATGTCTAAAGCATTTATATCAGCAACAAAGTTTAAAGTAACTATAAATAAGGCTGCACTTCTAAACGAAGTTACTGCTGGTAGAAATGGTAAGATTACTGGGCGAGAAGTAAGAAGTTATGTCCTTCCTATTATTGAAAAAGCACAGCAATTGTTAGTTAGAGATTTTTACAACCACCCTGTTACAAAAGAAATCCAAGCTGGTCCAAATGCTTCAAATAGTTCTGGGACTTTAGGTGGTTATGGAAACCTTTTCGCATTTATTGGATTTGATAGTGGTGATAACCCCACTCAAGGCATAGAAGAAATTTTAAAACAAAAGCTCTCTGTTACAGTTAGGGCTATATCTAATGGTAGATTCAGAATATCTATTTTAAATGCTGCATCTAAAGGTGAGATTTTTAGCGTATCTCAAATACCTTGGGCTAGCGGTTCTAGTTGGGCAGAGGGCATAGAGAAAGGACTCTCTAATCTTGGTTCATTTTTATATAGAAATAGGGGTGTATCTAAATCTAGGTCTGGAACAGGTATACAGGTTTTAAATGATCTAAGGTCTACTAATTTTAAAACTCAACCTTATATTTCTAAAATTATAGATAGGTTCTACAAAAACGTTACAACATTTTAAAACATGAAAGCTCAATTTGATCAAAATTTATTATCCAGCTTTTACTTATGGTTAGAGAACCGTTTGTTAAAATCTGACACTAAGGCTTATTTAACTGGATTAGAGAATAATTTTCGTTATGTAGATTTTGATGATATTCCTTCTGATATGGTCGGGTATCAGGGTGAGTATAGGCAGCTAGTAGCAGAGTTTGATATAGATACAGTTAATTCAGGTTTTTTTATTGGAAATGATTTTATTACGGGAGATTCAAGTGCAAATGGAAATGTGTATACAGATTACAACAATGGTCGTATCTTATTCCCTTCGGCTTCTGGGACTGGGTTAAACATATCTGGAACCTATTCTGTAAAAGAAGTAAATACTTATATCTCTCACGACGATGATGTAGAATTTTTAGTTCATTCTGATTTCTCAGAAAATGGGCAAGATTCTCCTTATTTTTACAATGAAACAGGGGTTCTTGATCAAGGGTCTTATTTCCTTCCTGCTTGCTTTGTCTCCCTAGCTTCCTCTGAGAATCAAGAGTTCTCACTTGGTGGAGAAGAAAACACTCAAAGTAGGGTTCGTGTGATGGTGCTAACCAAAGATTCTTACATTTTGGATTCTGTTATTTCTAGACTCAGAGATACTGTAAGAGAAAAAATAACCCACATTCCTTATGAAAGTTTCCCATATGCTTATTCTTACTCTGTAAAGGACTTTCCTTATACTTATACTGGAGTTGTAGGAGATCAAGGAAGTAATCCTTTGTGTTCTTATATTGATCGTGTTACATCTTCAAAAGTCGTTTCTGAAGCTTTACGAGAAAAGCTTAATAAGGACTTTTCTATAGCATTCTTGGATTTCGATTTATCGACCTATCGTTTCCCAAGGTCTTAAATCAGTGTATTTAAGGTAAACCTTTTTATATAAATATGGCTACAAGAACAAGAGTAATTTCACAAAATAAAGCAGTATATGTCGCTCCTACTGGTTGGGGTTCACACACCGAACTGACCCCCGTAACAGGGAGAAGTCAGATAGACGCTCATCATTTGCATCGTGTTGACACTTTCTCATTCGAAATGGATCTCGCTGGAGCGCGTCAAGACGTACGAGAGTTTGGTCAGTTAGCACGAATCGGAACTGTTAACCTTACCGAAATTAATCCGACTTTGAGTTTCGGATACTTTTTGGGAGACGGAGAAAATGAATTAGCTCTAGGATTCCAGAAATCAATAACTGGCCATCTCGCTACACCGCATAACGCTATAAGGACAGGTCAAATGTGTTCTGGCCAATTAAAAGAAGACCCAATTTTAAAAGAGCGTAATATTTTCCTTTTAACAGTTGAAGAAGGAGAAGATGCTTTTGCTCTTACCGACGCATCAATGAAGACAGAAGAAGACAAGCATGATGTTGTTGGATTTGGAAACTGCTTCGTTTCTAGCTACGGCGCAAACTTTAGCGTTGGAGAAATTCCAAGGGCTGATATTGAGATGCAAGCCTCTAATATTGTTTTCTACACTGGCGTTAATTCTGGACTCATTAATCCATCACTTAACCTAGAGGGACAGAGGACCGACTCTGGTATTACCAGACTTCCTCCTCCAACTTCTGCTACTGACTCTCTTCCATTGGTTCTTCGTCCTCAAGATGTTACTGTCAGTTTTGCTGATACAACTGATGGTGTTTCCGCAGTTGGTGGACCTTCATTTAGTGCGCTACCAATTCAAAGTGCTTCTATTGAACTGCCATTGGCTCGTGAAGTTATTGAGGCTCTTGGTAACGAGCTTGCTTACGCTAAACTCCTTGAATTCCCAATTGACGTAACTATGAGCATCAGTTCACTTACTAGGAACTTTGCTTCAGGTGCGCTTGAGTATGCTTTGACTGGAACCGCTGAAAACAATAAAACTGACATTACGTTGGATATTACAGAAGAGGGAAATCCTAAGCTGAAATACCTTCTCAAAGGAGCTGTTCTTGATAATCAGTCATTCTCGCAAGGACTTGATGATAACGAGACTGTTGATCTTACCTTCTCTGCTCAGATTGGTGGTGCTGCTACCACTGACCAAGGTTTGTTCTTCTTCCCACAAGCTGATGCCCCCGACTTCACAGTTGCAAGTGGATCTGCACACAAAGAGTCTGTTCAGCCGATCTCTTTCCTTAGCTTAGAGGAGCAATAAAAAACTATAAAACTCACAAAGCAGCCTCACCGAAAGGTGGGGCTGTTTTTTTGTGTAATATATAGAGAATGAAGGTTTATCAACAAGTTACTGGATACGAAGAATCTATTTTAAATTTAGATATTCTAGTAGAGAATACTTACTCTGGATTCTCCGTAGCTGCTGGGACTGGTAATGCAGGAGGAGATGGGTTACTTAATAGTGGTTTTGTATTTTCTGGATATGAGGGATATGTGTTTGATCAGTCTGGCAGGTTTGTTGGTGGCTATGCTACGAATATTCCAGTCAATATTTCCGTTCATATGAAAAGCGACGACACTTACTCTTATTTTATTGATGATGTATTGATTGCCAATAATGTTTCTGGTTCAACTGGATTTGATTATATTGAGTTTGAAAAACATGGTGATGCTTCTCTTAATATTGAGTATATTTTTTAGTATTTGTTGATATATTCCCTTTTTTTACGATAATATATCGTTGAAAAGTATATGAAAGAGCTGTATTCATTCCCAATCAAAAGAAAAGTAAAGCAGAAAGTTTCTGTTCAAAAAGAGAATGCAAAAGGAAAGATCGTAGAATCTACAAAAACTAAAACCAAAACAATTTCTCACAAAGTCATTTTTGCTAAACCGTCTTATGCAGAAATTGAAAATGCAGAATTTTTTTATGGGCAGCAATATAATGATTTTATTAATGCTGGGTATCTTACTAGGTACTTATTAAATCAGAGGATTGAGGACGCTGGAGGTGGTTCTTCTAAAGCAAGCAAGGATTTGATCAACAAAGCTTTTGTTGACAATATGGAGGCTGCTAAGGTTATTGAGTTTTACGAGGGTCAAAAAGATCTAGATGAGGAACAAAATAAAAAATTAGTGGAAGCTAGAGAAAAGTTTGTTGAAACTCAAAAAACTGTAGCAGATTACGAAGAGTTTCATAGGATTCAGTATAATCAGACAGCGGAAGCGAAAGCAGAACAAAAGCTTATTGAGTGGTTTATTTTTAATTTTTCTTACTATGAAGATAAAATAGAAGACTCCACTGAGACTTTCCCACTTTTTGTAGGAGATGACTTTGAAGAAAAAAGAGCGCATTACTTGCAACTTTGCGAAGACGAGGAAGATCTAGAAGACTCCTCTCTCTTGAGGAATAAAGGTGTTTTCGACCAGTCTTTCGAAACTTTGGCTAAAGTGGCTAACCTGTGGTATAACAAAATGGGTTCAAGCCAGAAAGAAATTCAGGAGAAAATGAAGGAAGTATTCGGTGATGAATGAGACAACAACTTTCATTACTGCTCTTAGATATATTGAGGGGTTATAGCAAAATAACCTACAAATATAAGAATTATTATTTTAAACACTTCAAGATTTACGATGGTCTCAAACTTGAAGAGTTTGAGTTAGATTGCGTATATCAAGCTAAGAAGCAAGGGATCAAGAGTGAGGAACAGCTCTTAGAGCAAGCTATAAAAAGAGGCAATTGGTCAAAGCAGGAAGAAGCTTCAATGAAAGATTTGAAGTGGATGATTGAAAAATCAAGAAAAGCTGCTTCAAAGATAGCAGACAATAATACTAAAAAAGCTTTTGAAGATTCTATTCAAAAACAGGTTGATGAACTGACCGAACTACAAACAAAAAAGAATCAATTTATCCTTCACAGTGCTGAAAATTTAGCCAAAAGAAAAAGGGTAAACAAAGAAATTAGTTTGAGTCTTTTCTATGATGAGGAGATGTCAGAGATTATTAGCGAAGAAGATTTAATATCGCTAATTCCTGAAGTAAACTTATTAATAGATAATCTAAGCAATTCTGAAAACATAATTCAGGTTTCTTACGATCCTTCTTTTTTTGATCTCTATTGTTTAGATTATAGGCAACCTAGCAATATAATAGACAAAAATATTTATGAAATAACCATATGGCAGAAAAATTTGTTATCTTACGCTTCTGTCCTTTTAAACAAACTACAAAATTTGGATATTCCTGATGACATCAAAGAAGATGCCTTGAAATTATACAATTACAGCCAAAAAGAAAATTCCTCATCAAACGACAAGGTTACAGAAGGAGTATCTGATCTGAGAGCTAAAATGGCCCAAAATGGAGGAAAGCTGACAGCCGAAGACTTTTAGTGTATTAAATTACGATGGCTGCTCCAATCAATATTAATGCTAATTTAAACCTAAATCCAGCTAGTATCAATGCCTCTGCGAAGCAGGTGCAGCAAGCTTTAGGCAGGATTACAGGTCAGGCTTCTGAGTTTCAAAAATCTTTAGATGCATCTACTGCTCGTGTTTTTGCTTTTGGAGCTACTACTACCGTTATTAACGGGATTACTCAATCTTTTAGGGCATTAGTTTCAACCACCATTAATGTAGAAGCAAAATTAAAAGAGATTAACTCTATCTTGGGGGCAGGAGCTTCAGAGTTTAACAAATATAGAAATTCAATTTTTCAGGTAGCTAAAAGCACAGGTCAATCGTTTAACACTGTAGCAGAGGGAGCTGCTGAACTTGCTAGGCAAGGTCTTAGCGCGACAGAGAGTGCTAAAAGATTAGAGGCAGCTCTTGTTCTTACTAGGATTTCTGGACTTGGAGCAGAGCAATCAGTGAAGGCTTTAACAGCAGCCATGAATGGTTTTACTTCTGCTGGGTTAACTGCGGAACAAGTGGTTAACAAAATTGTCGCTGTTGATACTGCATTTGCAGTTTCTGCTCAAGACCTTGCAGAGGGATTTAGTCGAGCTGGTTCTACAGCAGAAGATGCGGGCGTTTCTTTTGATGAACTGCTTGGATTGATAACCGCTGTTGAACAAAGAACTGCACGAGGTGGTGCTGTTATTGGTAACGCTTTTAAATCAATTTTTACTCGCTTGAGTAGGGGTTCTACAATTGAAGACCTTAAATCATTGGGCGTTGCGATAGATGCAAACCAGTCTGGTGTTCAAAAATTGAAAGCCTTATCTGATGCATTACAAAATATATCTGACCCAACTGTAGCAAGTCAAATTAAAGAACTCGCTGGTGGTGTATTCCAAATTAACGTTGTTAGTGCTGCGTTAAAAGATATTGGGAACGATGCTTCTATTTTTGGGGAGGCTACTACGACTTCTTTTAAGGCTATAAACGAAGCTACGGAAAAAAATAATGCTCTTAATGAGACATTGAAAGCAAACTTAAATTCTCTCATTGTTAGTGCTACAAGCCTTGGAGAGAAGATAGGTCAACTTACTTTTGCTCCCTTGTTAGGAAGTCTAGTTGGGATTGCGACTACCTTAGCAGAAGGATTAGATAAAGCTCTTGATCCAGAAAAAGGGAATAAATTTATCCAAGGATTATTCAAAATTATTGGAGGGTTTATATCTGGTCCGGGTTTAGCAATATTTACAGTAGCATTTTTTAAGATATTTAAAACTGTTCTAAAATTTGCAAAGGAAGGCTTCTCCACCATCATGAAGATGGGTTCTGCTGCAGAAAAAATAAGTCAAATTGAAGGTGGTATTGTTGGCTTATTACAAAAAGATGATACTTTAAGAAAAGCAATTACAAATAGTACAACATCACTAGCTCAAAAAGAACAGGCGGTAATCCAAGCTATTCAAAGAGAAAATCAATTACTGCAACAACAAGAAGATTTAGTAAAAAGCATAGCTAGACAAGCTGCTAAGAAGGGTGTTAGAGGATTTGATCAATCGCGTGGTTTTACGGGCAAAAGAGGGAAACGTTACGCTTCTGGAGGAGAAGGGGTGATGGAGCCAAACTTGATGACTGCCATGATGAATGAGGCGAGAGAAGCTCCTAAAGGAGCATCGCCTTTTGTCACCAACTTCAGAGGTAAACCTGCTGTTATGAACACTTCCGAAATGCAAGTTCGCATTAATGGAAGGGAAGAGATTTTACGAGAAGATCAAATCCCTAGATTTAATAAGGGTAGCAAATTTAAACCTAAAGCCGGAGGAGCGAAAGGAACGAAAATTGCCAACAACAAAGAACTTGGAGATCGTTTTGTATTTTTGACTCCAGAAGTAGATCAAAGATCTTCTTTCGGTCCAATGACAGTGGACAAAAAGAAGCATTCTGCGACTCATCAAATTCATGGAATAAAGTCATCTCAAATTAAAGGAGCATCTGACAAGGAAGAAGATTCTCTAGAGAGAAAAGTTAAAGACAGTTTATTTAAAGAGGCTGCTGATTGGACTTCAAGGATCAAACCATTAGATAAATCTGCACCAGTATCCGAAATAGCGAAAGGATTTGATAGTATTCGTGGAGCCAAAGGAGCTTTACAGGCTGCTATTGGATCTGCATTTGAAGTGGGCATAAGCAAATCTTTACAATATGAAGCTAGAGAAAGAGATGCGGGTGGTGATTTTGATGTTAGAGGAGGGCCAAATATTAGCAGAATTCAAAAGCTTTTTGGGATACGTCAGACTATTGGTGATTTTAAAAACTCTAGTTCTGATGGAAATAAAAGGTCATTCATCAGAAAAGTTAGAAGAGAAGCTGGTGCTGGAGCATTTACCGATCAAGAACTTAAAAAGCAAGCTGCCAATCAAGCTCAAAAAAAGGGGATACCACTTAGAGCCGCAATGAGACAAGGCCTTAGTGCTAGAAGAGCTAGTAAGGGGCCGAAAATACCATTTAAGGCGAAAGGTACAATTCCTAATCACGCAGTTGGTACTTTAATAAGAGGTGGGATAAATCTTGTCAAAGGAGGAGGGAAAAGTAGTAGTAAACTTTTTGGAGGAGGAATGAAAAAAGCTTCTCCACTTAAGAAATTCAAACACTCCAAATTGGGTAAGTCAATGGCAGAGAGCGGAAATATAGGCGGGAGTATTGGCTTAAGTATGATGGCAACCCAAATGCAAGAGGGTGTTGCCTCTCTGGAGGAGGAAGGGAAGAAAGGAAAGGCTACGCTTCTTGAGATGGGAGCTGATGTTGCTGGTTTCGCTGCGACTGGAGCAGCAATAGGAGGTCCGGTTGGCGCAGGAGTTGGAGCTATAGTTGGTCTGGGGGTAAGTCTCTTTAAAATGAGTAAAGAAACTGAAGAAGCTGCGAAAAGATTAGAGGCTGCTCAGAAAAGAGCCGAAAAGGTTGGCGAAATTCAATCAACAATAAATAGAAATATTGGGACAGGTCAATCATTGAATACCGTCATGAGCCAAATGAAAAGCGTTGGCAATATGGGCTTTAAAGATCTTGATCTTAGTAACCAATTGCAAAATGCGCTATCGCAAACAAGTTTGCTTGCGATGGAAGAGCCTACAGATGAAAGGTCACAGAAACAGATAGATGCAGACTACGAAAGAGCTTTAGAGAGATTAAACAAAGTAACCGAAAGAGCGGGTAGGATAGCTAAGGAAACTTCTTCGATCCAAGCAAAAGTAAATAAATTAAAACGTATTGAAGCAGACATATTAAAATTTAAAAGCCAAAACGAAGGAAAAGCATTAACATCGGCGGTAAAGAAAGAGAAAGAAAAACTTGATGATGCGTCAGCTTTAATGCAAGGAGTCCAAGGGCCATTCGCAGGTATCATAAAAAGAGATCTCGCTATTGGATCGAAACAAGCAGAGGCAGGTATTGCGAAGGGAGAGCTTGAAGATTTAAAAACTCAGTTAAGCATAGCTACAAATCCAGAAGACAAAGCAAAGCTTCAAGAACAAGTCGATAAGGCTTCAGAGAACTTTAACAAAAAAGTTAAAGATGCTGCTATTTTCATGGCGCAGAAGCAAACAGAAATAATAAATAGACAAAAGGAAGTTGCTGAATTGTCTGCTAAATTACAATCTGAAGCTATTGCCACTGCTATTTCAGGTATCTCAAAAGGGGTCAAAGGAGATAAAATTAATCTTGATGATATAGACAATTTCAGATCAGATTTCAAAGCTGCAAAGACAGATGAAGAAAGAGCTAAGGCTATTGCTGAATTTGAAGGAACCACTCTTGCTGGTCAATCTCCAGCAATGCAAGATGCTTTAAGAAAAGCTGCTGGATTAGCTTCTGGAGATGGAAGAGAGATAATAGATGAAGCAGGATTAAGGAGAATTGAAGCGAGTTCTCGTATTGAAGGGGGAACTGCTGCACAAAGGGCTAATTTTGCTCAATATCTTCCATCAAGAGCTGATGACAAAAGAAGGGGTGATTTAGATGCGGTTGCAGCAGCATTAGCGGAACAAGCCGAAGGTTTAAAAAAGAAAATGAACGCTTTTGGAGAGGCTTTCAAGAAATCAGATGTAACAAATCAGATGCAGAAAATTCGTAAGTCATTAGAAAAAGCAGCTAACGACACAAAAGTATTAGCTAATGCAACAGGTGTAGTCACTAGTATAGGAGAAAAGGTTAATGGATTAGTAACTAGGGTCGATGAGAATCTTAAAGAACAAGAGAAAAGAATAGCTATACTTGAATCGGATAGATCTACAACGCGATCAGAGCTGAAAGACCAAACCGATGCCTTAAAAGGTACTTCTTAAAAGATTAAAAGAGTAAGCCTTTAAAATGAGTCTTTTAGTAAATAATGTAATCAATTCTAGCTCGCAAATCTCTTACTCCTATTTAGAGAGTGAAGAGATATTTGGGTATGTAGTTTCTTTAAATTATACTTTAAAGGTAGAAGATGTGCTTTTCGATAATAACGATGGTGTTCTTCTTTCTGGTAGATCGGCAATTAGAGCAGCTTATAAAAGACGGAATATAACAGCAAGGATCGCTGGTGACGAAATACTTAATGGATTAGTAACTAATGTTTCTTTTGGAGAAGGATCTCTTAATGGTGAGGATACAGTTAGCATTGGGATTCAAGAAAGGAGGAGGTTAGACGACTATAGTTCAAAGACTTTCGCAAAGTATATCCCAAACCCTCATCTACTAGAAAGCTTTTCAGAAAATTATACATTTGGTAGGTCTGATGCAGATTACTCATATTCAAGGAATGTATCTATTAAGTACTCTCAAGATGCAGGGAATCAGTTTTTAACAAATGTCAAAATATTTTTAACTAATTATTACTATGCTAATAGACCCAACTTAGGATACTATGAAGATGGTATATCTGAGAATGCTAGATTTAATGATAACTACAATGGTAAACTAAATCAAACCATTGATTTAATAAACTTATCTGTAGAATTACAAGAAAGTTTTGATTCTTCATTCATTGTTAATTCAGAGAACGTATCGAAGAAAATTACTAACTCAATTTCTGTTGATGAAATAGGTTATTTGAGTAAAAGAATTGATGTTGAATTCACTTCTCTAAAGTATGATGCATCTAATGTCTTAGAGTCTGCTATAGCGTCAACAATAGACAGTATAATTTCTGATGAGCAGACTAAATTTGGAAAGCCATTCTCAATAGAAAAAGGTATTACTAAAGATTCAAGAAAGGGTACTTTATCTCTTGATTTTTCTACTAACCCAGCATTATCACAAGATAATAGTATTATATATAATTGTTCCAAAAATAAAAATGGAGTATTTCTTGAATACGATTTGGATGTTACATATAAAGCTAAAGATAAGAACTCTCAAACAAGATATGATAGCGTTCTAGCTCTATGGACCTCTAATAAAGATAAAAATGAAAGCAAGGTTGTAGGTTTGTTTCCAGAAGCTACAGATATATACGAAAAATCAAGATCGGCTTCAATTGATAAACCACAAGGATCAGTGACAGAAAATATAAAATATATTACTGATGACTCATATGACTCTGGCCCTTTACCAAAAGGTATATTAAAGTTTAACATATCGGTTCAGAAGCAAGATAAGGTCAAAAGAAGTTCTGTTGTTCTTGATATAACAAATCTAAAACAAAAGCTCGTTACTTCTGGTTTGAATAAGTTGGGTTCAGCTACTGTCACAGCTACCGTCACTTCAGATCCAGCATACGGGAACTTTCATGGGAAAGACTTCTTAAATGGGAAAACTTCAGAAATGAATGCATTTCTAGAAGAGACAACTTTTTATGCTTCTAGTGATGTTGTCACATCTAATTTGTCAGATGGTACTACAACTCGTGTAATACAATATATAATCGCTTAAGATGGCCACTTCTATCACATACGGGAGCTACTCTTTCCCAGAACCAATACCTCTTTTTTCTGAAGAAGATGAGGTCGTGAAATTGGGTGGACTTTTAGATCATAGCGCAATTAGAGTCAACTTGATTGGTTTTCTTACTGGAAGTGATTTAAGCGGATTAGATCTGCAAAAAATGCAAATGGTTAGCGGTTTTCTAAATGAATATCAAGACTTAACCATTACAATCGAAAATGAGACTAAAACTTGCCCTTGTTCCCTTGTAGAAAGTATTGATTTTGGTGATAGTGATTCTACCACAGTCCTGCCATATAACTTAACTGCACTATATTATTCTGGAGAAACTTTTTCAGAATATTTCGGGATTACAGACCCACAAAATTCATGGTCTTATGAAGAGGGCGATAACAAAATTATAACCGCTACTCATACTGTTTCAGCGAAAGGATTAAAAGTAAATTCTGAAGATCCGTTTGACAATGCTCGTAAATTCGTTACAGGGAAACTTGCTGATGGATTTGAAAATATCGCTTTATTCAATAGTGGCGACAATGCTTTCTTGAGATCTAGGACGGAGAGCGTAGATAAAAAATCTAATGTTTATGGGGTCACTGAGGTATACTCATACTCTGCTGCTGATAGAGACAACTCTACTGGATCTTATTCTGATAGTGGTATTGTAGATCTCTCCACTTCTATTAGTTTCAGTAATGATAGTCAACTTTCAATTACTGTTAACGGAAGCATTAGGGGCAGTATAGACGCGAATACAGGAACTCAAGTTGGATTATTAACTACTGGGAACTTTACTCCAGCACAAGCGACTGATGTCGCAACAAATGCGTTGGTTAATTCCTACTCTGATTATGAATCAGGGGTTTATAGTTTTGTTCAAGAGGGTCCAACTGCGTTTAATTACAATTTAAATACTGGAGATAATTCACTTGAATTTTCATTCACTTTCACTGACGCAGATAAAGTAGATTTAATAAATGGTAATGTATTACATTCCTACGTTTCTTCTATTAGTTTATCAAAAGATTCTGCTGTGTCTTCTGTCTCCATACAAGGAGATCTAAAATATTTTGGGACTTTATCTATTGACTCGACAGGGGAATTTGAAGACAACGCTCGCTTTCAGGCTATAGAATCAGCCCTAAGTGAAGTGGACCAATATTCAATAGCTGTATCTGCTATTCAAGACTTTTCTGGAGTAGCTACGGGGTACGAAATTAATTCATCTTACATTAACATTGAGCCAGAATCCTTTTCTATATCGAAAGATCCTGTTGAGAATACTATTTCATATAACTATAATTATAATAATCGAATAGATTATTCTACAGGACAATTAAAAAATTTATCTTTTAAGGTAGAAGATAAAAAACCTCTTGTTATTAATAATGTTCAAGAAACAATAAGCGGATTCCAAGCTGCTGAGATAATATCTAGAAGTTTAGGCAATTATTCTGTTTCAGCGACCTGTAATAATGATGGGAGTAAACTAGATACGTTGAAAGAATTGATGTCAGATTATTGTTCTGGAGATCATGTTATATCAGAGTCTTACTCTACAGGGCAAAATTCAATATCATATAATTTAGCAAAATATTATTAATGAGCGATAGGGGTTTACTTTTTAAATTGCAAGAGGGTCTGGGTTCTAACCAGAGGCTCTCAGCTTTTTATGATTTTACATTTGATTCTTCAGATGAAAATAATGTACAAGGAAGTAACACTAATTCTATTTACACGGGAGTGCGAGTCAACTCTGCCTTTGCTAATGATACTTCTTTGCATACTGGATTTTTACTTGGATCAATAGATAGTAGTGAAGGTGCTGCTCTAATAAAAACTTCTGGAATATTAAGTGAGAATAAATTAAATTTAATTTCTGGTAATTTTCAAGTCCCTTTAGATGGGTTAAATACAAGCAATATATCAGCATTGATTGATTTTGAGTTTGCTGACGGAGATGTTGATGATGGGATCATCATGGGTTGTTTAAAAACTGGAGAAGAAACTGTAGATTCTTTTCAGATAGAAACATCCGAAGGATTTAATATTGGAGTTACCGATAGAGGTCATTTGTTTTGTCAAACTTTTGGCCCTAATGGTGATTCGATTGCTGTGGCTCACTCTATAGAGTTATCTAAAAGAAATATAATTGCAGTCTCTACAGCAGAATCTTTCATTACACTTAGTAGTTTTGATTACTTTAATAACTTAGTAAGGACTACAGAAATACCTGTCGATAAAAATTATATTGAATCTTCTTCAGTTTTAAATTTTGGAGGAAGTGACACTTATTTTAGATCGACTGATAATCAAACTGCGACATTTAGTGGGAGTTTAAATAATTTAGCCATCTTCTCTGGTTATATGGAAGAAGAGTTTTTAAAAGATTTAGGAGAAGGTATGCTGGGTAATTACAGTTTTACTGCTGGATCTGCAACTACGAAACAAAGGGTCACAGGATATGCTAACACGATTATTTATAAAACTGGAATAACTGGTTATGATTATGTTTCTACTGGCACATTACAGATAATTACAGGGAGAGAAGAGTTTACTGGCAGAGCGGTCCTATCTTCGTCAGAAGATAAGAAAGAAGGAGAACGTTATTACAAGTATTATACTTTAAATAATGGTAATGTTGAGACATTTTATAAAGAAGAATTAGGTCAACTTCATTCAAACTCTGGATATATTTATTATCCTACTGGAGAAGATGCTTATGATACTTTGGGGTTAAATGACATTTCTGAATCAATAGAAACTTATACTGAAACAACTGGTATAACTCAAGATAAAATAACGATTGATTTGTTTGGCAAGACTCCTTTGACTGGTACGCTTTCTGAAGTCAGTGGAGTTGTTCAAACTCCTTTGCAAGAATCTTATTCTATATCTATTCCAGCTTCTTCTGGAGTAGCTCTTACAGAAGAAAGCGAAGATTTTAAGAAAAACTTTATTTACTACATGGGAGGTAGATCATGAATTATAATTATATATTATCTACTGGAGACTCAACCATATCAGGAAGTGCGGTAAACTTGCTGAATAAAAATAATTTAGCATACTCTTTACAACAATATTCACAAGAAGCATACATAATTCTAGACGAGAATGGCAAAGAAAAAGAAAATCCATTATATTTTGATGATTCTATAATTACAGGGTCTCATTGCTCATTAGCTTCTCTAAATTCTCAGACTCTTCTGGAAGGAGGATTTTCTATCACAGTTGGTTCGAACAAATATTATTATACTATAAATGATTCTGGTAATTATGCTATTGATGTAGAAAATTCAAACGGTAATATTATTCTTGATCCAAGTTTAACTTTAGACAGTCAAGACGTTGTATTTTACGATAAAAGAGATTTTGCTACTGGGATTTCAATTCACTCGCCTCTTGACGCTTTAGATATTGAGGGTCTTCAATCTAAGGTTCACGCTGTTTATTCTAATGCTGGAACCGAAGAGGCTTTATTTGAAAATCACGATGTTTTTTTAAACGGGCAAAAACTAAAATATTCTGAGCAACCTGTCTACGGTACTACAGGACACTTATTTGCTATCCCCAAAAAAGATAAAATAAATGAGGTATTTTCTGCTGAACCTGATTTATTTGGATCAGGATTTGTAGAGCATCATGTTGATTTTTACCTGAATGGAATGGAACAAGATCCCCAAGATTTTCTCCAAATCTATACTGGAGTGTATATGATAGAGACAGGAATAAACTCTTCGTTCACTTTAATTAACGGAGAACTAGAAACTTATGTATTGTAATGGCTATTATTAGTGAAAAAGAAACATTAACATCTGTAGACTTTAATTTTTCAAGCTCAGGGGGTAATCATTCTGTAAGTGTTCAGAGCGTTGTGAACGCAAAAGATTTATCTGATTCAGAAAGCGAACTTGGTACATTAATCGGTTCTAGTGCTGGAAGGACTACATTTTCTAATGAAAAAATTCAAAACTTGATGAAGAATTTCATAGAAGTTGAGAAGACCGTACAACAAGATGGTAATCAAAAAACAGTTTCTAGAAAATATCAAGATTCAACATCTCTAAGATTAAAATCTCACTGTTTTATTGTCAGGGGTAGAGACTGTCACCCTCATGACAAGGGAGTTTCTGGGGTAGGTTTTTCAAGAAGGTCTAGAAATATATTAACTGGTGGATCTGGAAGGACGTTAGATGGATTAGGTTCTTCTAACCCTAGAGCCTCTTATGGATCTGGATCACAGGTAATTATTCCTTATTTTAGTGAATTACCTAATAGCCCAATAACAGTTTCTGAACAGAGGTTCCCTTTCAGGAGGCCCAAGAAACTAAATAGCAGTGGAGTTATAGCAATTGGGAATGTTTATAATGAAGAGAGTTCTGTAAATTCTGATGGAGTTAAAACCTCCTTAGTTTACCAAAGTAACCAATTAAAAGATAAGTTAAGCTTCAATGAAGATAAGGTAAGTGTTTTTTATAAAACAAGTCCAGATTTAAGTAATTACGACTTGAATTTTGGTTATACTCTAAATGAAGCAAAGCAGGGTTTTGCTTTAGCTGGGATTAACTTGGTAGGACTACCAGAATCATCTACAGATGAAGTTTTGTTTAGTGAGTCTGGAACTTTAGATTCTATAGCATCAAGCATTGCTTCTAAATATGGTTACTATTGGTTTGTCGATCCATTTGGATTTGGACAGATAAAATTCATAAATTCAGCTTCTGCTTCTCTATTGCCTATAATAAATCCATTTGAACAGCCAGCGGATGTTCAGAAAAAATTCTTAAACGCTTCATTCACTCAAAGTAAACTATCTCCAAAGATAGTTAATGCCTTTGGTTCAACAATTGAGAAAAGAACTCAAACTTTTGAATTTGGCGAAGGCCAAAGATATGTTCGGTTCCACAAGATTGAAATGGGGAGGTTTCGTAAGATTTTAACAGTTCCTGTAAGTTTGTTGAAATTGTATTATGGATTATATCTTTCTGGTAAATTTGATTCGTTTACTTTCGATGCTTTAGCTCATTATGCCACCTATAAAGATAAAGCAAATAGTATTAAATGGGGTGAGTATTGGGAAGATTCAGATAGAATCCGTGACGGAAAATCATGTACATGGGGTAAGTCTATCGCTGGTACGACAGTTCTAGAGTATATGGCAAAGGAGTGGGATGGGAAATTTGATTTAAAAACGGGAAAATATATAACGTTTAGAAAAAAAGTTGATGGGGTCACTGAGGGGGGAAGATTGCCTCTTCCATCTAGGAATAAAATATTTCAAAGTATAAAAGATTTTTTTGATTTAGCGTCTAGTTCTATTTTTGTGTCCAACAAATTCTCAAGATATAAAGCTAGAAGGATGTCATGGGGAAGCTCAGATATGAGCATATCTGGTCCTTTTGATATTGAAGACACTGAAATTAAAAATGTAGATGGGCTTCAAACATTGCAATCAGTATTAGAGCTACATGGTAACGGTGATAAGAAGCTATCAGATTTATTTGGTACTTCAGATTCTTCTGGGATAGGAGGATCATATGGTTTTGTTGGAGTAGTAAAGGGGAACCAAAGGTTGTCTGCTAATAAACCTAAAAAAGATTTTGATTATGAAGATATTAATGATGAAAATTTTGTTTACATAAAAAACCCTCACACTAATGAAAACTTTTTTGGATTCAGCCCAAAATTTGAGGCATCTGTTGATCATCTAATAAAACAATCTATTACGTTATTTGACAACCTTAAGGAAGTGACCAAAGATGCTCCGAATACACAAAAAGCTTACTATACTAGAGTTAGACAACCAACAGATGAAGAAGAGACAGATGAAAGTAGAGAAAAAGAAGAAGCAAGATCCAGAAGGCAAGCATCTCTTGACGCTGCTGCTGAAAAACTCGCAGAGATAGCCGAAAGATTTGATATAAGATACTTCAATGTTAAGACAAACGGTGCTTCAGGTGATCCGTTATGCCCCATAAGCCTTGACACAAAGAATGGAAAGATTTCGGATATTAAAGCGTTAGAAGCTGCTAACTTTTCAGCTAGACAATCTAATAGTCAAAGAAACGCAACTTCTAGTAGGACTATAGTAGGTATTAGTTTACCAAGTGTTTTCGATATCACACTCTCTGGCTTATCACTTAAGTTTGGCAGTTCTGGAGTTACAACAACGATTCAAAACTCAACAGTGAAGCTATTAAAGCCTGATGAACAACTACTCATCAACGATGGTCAAAGAGCAGCCTTAGCTACTAGGTCTAATGTTAATTTTTCTGCAAAACAGAAAAACTACCTTGGGCTATAACTTTCTGATAGCAGCCCTTATCTTTCGAACTTCTTTCACTGGGATGTCACTAAAATCATTCCAATTTTTAGCCTCTTCGTTTTGATAAATATCTTTTGTCCATAAGTGACGAAGAGTTTGTTTAAAGTCATTAAAATTGTTACCTCCACCAGCAAGATCTTGCCAATCTTGGAATAGTCTTGCGTGAGGAGAAAGAATCTTACCTATGTTTTCATCGTTAGAAGATTCAACTGATTGAGAATTGACAGCTCCTTTTGATTTATCAATCTCATCAGCTCCCACGATGTGAATGTTTAAGAAGTTACGAACACATCTCACAAAAGCTCTATTGCAAGCAATAGTCTCTAAAAACTTTGCTGCGAAAGACCCTGTATTTTGTAATGTAGCATTAGCAACATCTTGGTAGACAATTCGTTCACTATTACTTTCGTAGTTGGGGGACCAAATTATTTCACAAGTAGCCACAACATAAGTGTCGCTAAGGTGGCTAGTTTCAAATGAAACGCCTTCAAATCCCCTGAGTCGAGCCAACTCTTTAATCCCACCCAACATAATCAAAAGCTGCTTGTCATCCAATCCTTCTGGAGAGGTAGGCGCATCTTTTTTGCGAGCTTCAAACCAATCTTTATTTGGATAAAGAAACTCTGGCTTAATCATAGCCCTCCAATTTACAGAGCCATCCTCATTAAATTCGTATTCTGCGTTTTCTAAAAGTCCATGCTCGTTACGCTTATAAAGATCAGGTCCGTAAATTTTTTTATCACTCATTTCAATCACTATAGAGCATAAGTTTATCTAAGTCAACGAAAATATCGTCTAAATTTTGTTTGTCGTTAGCTTCGAAAAGAGAGTGATATGCCTTTCCATTCTTGAAATAAATTGTATAAGATTTTATCTTTAAATTATTTTTAGGAAGGGTTACTAATTTTTTTGTACCTTCTATTTTTTTAGATTCGTCGATTAAGGAAATCTGGTCATCAAAAAACTTATATCTCTCTTCTTTGAGAGTCTCTTCGTTTGTACAAAACAGACGCAAAGAAACCCCTTTCTTTTTTGCTTGTACAATAAAGTCTTCATCGAAACGATCAGAGAAATAATTAATACAGTTTATATTTTTTTGATTTAAAATTTCGTCACCCAAAGGTTTGTTGGTAACAATTGAGATTTTATTATTTTTGAATAAGTGAAGGGTATTTTCTTCATTATGAAGTAAGTCAAACCTAATAACTATCTTCTTGGAAGATGCATCATATTTATGATCTGGTATAACGTGGATGAAATCTTCTTTATATTTATCCCCAATAAAAATTGTTTTTCTGGAGCTTTTGTTTTTGCCTAATTTTTTGAGAATAGCGTTGGCTATTTGCTCTGGTTTAATCAAGTTGATTTGTTTGGGGTTCTCTTTTAAAGAATACGATGGTTTCTTACCGTTTCTATGAGACTCAATTATTGTATGGTTCTTTTTTGCACCCCAGACTGGGCTACAAGTAGAAGCGTGTGTGTGCGCGTATATTGCGACGATAGGCTTATCAAAAGATGAAGCAATGTGGACTGGCAAACTATCTGTGCCAACATGCATCAGCCCATTTTTAATTATGTAAGCTGACTGCTTAATGTTGGGAGTACCCAAAAATTTTGTGACATTTCGAATTTTTGGTTCTTTCCCAGAGCCTATTTGGATAAACTTAATATCTGGACATTTAGCTTTCACTAAAGAGATAACATCTTCCCAATAATCATAATCTTTAGATTGAACTTTATTATCATTATGAATGGTAATATAATTCTCCTCAAGGATAGGAAAAAAGTGGGGTTTAAAATGTGGTTTACCGATCTTAACTCCTAAGTCTTTTGCATAAACTTCTATTAGGTGGCTCATCTTAATCTAAATTGAGTTTTATCTTTTCCGTTGTGATTGTAACTGTATGTTTTTTGAGTCATGCAGTGTGGTAAGAAAGCAATATCAAAAAGACCTTCATGGTTACCCCTGCCTTCAAGGACATACATATTATCAAGAGAGTCGGAATACGGTATCACTTTATAGACAAAAGGATTGTCATTTATTAAGTCATAAAATTCTGGCTGGGTAACGAAGAATATTTTTTTAGTAGGATAGAGGTTGTGAAGATTTTCCATTAAAGAATTCGCCATTAAGACATCTCCTGCTGATCTTGGAAGAACTACAGCAATTCTATCTTTGAGAGGCACATCTTTTAGGAAGTCTTCTAATTTTGGCTTCTCAACTTTTGATTCTTCTTCGCCCTTCTTTTCTGTTTTTAATTCAACTGATTTAATAAAATATTTTAATCTCTCTACTGTGTTTTGAACTGAGAAATTTTCTTGGACGTATTTTTTGCCAGTTTCGATTAATTTGGATTTAGACTCTTCGTCCATTTCGTAAACTTGCTGTAGTTTCTCACAAATACTATCTGGGCATGTTGTGGCTTTGATGAACTGAGTACTGGGTTCTCTATATTCATTCCAATCTAAAGGAATCCCACCTTGATGCTCATATGCAGAGTCAGTCCCACAAGAGTAGTCTGTGACGAGAGTAATGAGACCAGCAGCTTTAGCTTCTTGAATGGGCAATTCTTGCCCTCCACTTGTGAATGGATGACAGTAAACGTCCATCATGTTATACAGTTCATTCAACTCCTTCTCTCCAACCCCTTTGCCACTATTTTTTGTTTTTACAGATTTTTTAGAACCGCAAGAAGAACAATC
>Ga0315321_10000491_pt1 | contig 29158 bp, 29 predicted proteins | sample M180m21515metaG_FD_203464 | JGI IMG/M metagenome (GOLD analysis project Ga0315321, IMG submission 203464) | Ammonia-oxidizing marine archaeal communities from Monterey Bay, California, United States - M1 80m 21515 | ecosystem: Environmental > Aquatic > Marine > Intertidal zone | place: USA...
TTCTCAGGGATGTAAATGTTTGCCTCAGCGGCATCGAGCCCCGCAGGTAATTGGACTTTTAATGTCCGGTGGTTGGCTGGGTCTTTGAGCCACGCGTCGAGTGCTTTTGGTGTCAGCAAACCTACACCGGGAACACCGGCAGTCAGAGCCGGGTCGCCCAATACAACTTGATCAGACTCGCCACGAGGCGAAACAGCGACGGCTGTCACGCTGAGAGCGACAGTCGCTAACAAAGAAGAAAACGCAATTAATCTCATTTTTCAACTCTTTTTCAAAGCGTACTCGAACGGAGCTCGCGTTAATGGATGAAGATCATCTGCAGGCTGTTCATGCAAGCCTTCAGTTACCTCTCGGAATTATAATCGAATGAAGCCTAGGTTGGACTAGGACATCGGCAATCGCAGTTGGGAATCCTCATTCAGAATTTTGACGATTTTTCGGCCAGTCACACTCATTGGCATCTCAGCCAACTCTGCCAATGACACGTATTTCCAAGGTTTTCCCGGCTGCTCACCCGTATCGAGCAAATCTGCCTGATAAACCTGCAGGGAAATACGGTACTTGGTCACCGCATGCTTGATGGTGGTTAACCGAATCCCTGGGACGAGATTCACACCCACCTCTGCTGACAACAGTGTCGCGGCCTCAGTAATGCTACTCAGGGAAACTCGCGTGGTCCTCGGGAAATCCCATAACCCTGCCCAACGCCCGCCCTCTGGCAACGGACGCACCAAAAACTGTTGCAACTGCCGACCTGATTGAGTGGCATTTTGACCACCCCCTCGGCTGCGGCGACTTTTCTTTTTAGCGGGCTTCTGCACAACCATGACATACTCTGTGCGATCTTCGTATGTCACTCGCGTCACCTTTCCGGGGATTTCCTGTTCCAATCCCGCTTGGTGCGCACAACAGACGGATGCCACCGGACACTCGTGACAGGCTGGTGTCTTGGGCGCACAAACCAATGCCCCTAATTCCATCGCTGCCTGATTGAAGGTTCCGGCATCCTTGCGCGGCAACATTTTCTCAGCGACCTGCCACAACAATCGATTATTGGCAGCGTCTGCGGGAGTCCCCCGAAGTGCGATCCAGCGACTGAAAACTCGTTGCGTGTTTCCTTCCAGAATTGGCTGCTTCTGCCCGTTGGAAATCGAGAGAATCGCACCCGCGGTATAACGACCGACGCCGGGCAAAGCGAGCACGTCCTCGAACTGCAAAGGAAACTCACCACCATGATCAGCAACGATGATTTTCGCTGCAGCATGAAGCGACCGTGCTCGCCGGTAATACCCCAATCCCTCCCAATGCGACAGCAAGACTTGCTCATCGGCCGCCGCTAGATCCTGCACCGTCGGAAAGGATTTCATAAATTTTGCATAGTACGGCAGCACGGTGGCCACCTGCGTCTGCTGCAACATGATTTCACTGACCCAAACGCGGTAGGGCGTGGGCTGGCGACGCCACGGCAGATCTCGCGAATGCCTGGCAAACCACGCTAACAGACATCGTCGGACACGCGATCGCCACCTGGTTTGTTGCCAAACGTCATCATGCTGCGGAAGTCGATGGTTCTTTTTCGACGCGTCGGAACTACTCAATTTTATGTTCTTCCAACCGCTTCAATTTCACCTTGGCCTTCATTAGCTTGCCGCCACGAAAAAATCTGATTTCGATCTCATCCCCCGCGTGATACTTGTTGATGGTTTCCTGCAGAGTACTGAAATCCGAGATTTCATCTTCACCAGCACCCACAATGATGTCCCGAAACATTAGCCCAGCATCGGATGCCGCAGTGTTGGGATAAACCATGTTGACTCGGCATACCAGTTCGTCGCGGTAACACGAGACGCCAAGAAACCCACCTTGCCGGACCTGAATCAAAAGCCCGGAAAGTCGGCTCTTGATTTTTTCAACCGCAACCGAGTTGATATTGGTTCCCATCAATGTCAGCGACTTCCGTAGCGGCAAGCGGGAAATGATATCTCCTTGTTGCTCAGTAACGTTCACATATCGGATATCGAGTGAATCGATACGCTCCAGCTCATTGAGCGACGAAAAAACTTCACTCTCGACCGCGGTTGCGGCATTAACAATTGCGACAGCTGCCAGATCTGGCATTCGTACGACGTTGCGTAGCACGCTGCCCTGAACTGCTTTGCCAGAGACACGCACGTGCCGAATGCCACCCACCCACTCCAACCAACGCAGCACTTTAACGTCTCCGTTCCACCCATCTCCCACTTCAACATGTGGTAACGGGCTTTGTAACGCAGCCACGGAAAAATCTCCGGCCCCGACAAACACGCCCGCAGCAACCAGTAAATCAACAGCCTCCTGAGAACGCAACGTTCCAACCTCGTCCATCGCAGCCTTAGCAGCCAACGCACGACGACCGACAGAGTTCTCGGCCAAAGTTTGTAGTGTCACCCAAGCGTTGCCGTCATCTGCTGGATCACGGGAGATGGCGAAGTCCGAAATCACCGCCACCGCACGTTCAATCACCTCCAAGTCACCCTGATTCATTGCGGTGACCAAATCTGGAATGACCTCAGGCCCCATTTCCGTGATTTTCTGGCTCGCCTTTTCACGTCGCAGATAATGCTCATGCGACAATTGGCTGATCCAGTAAGCCGCCGTCTCATCGGAACCGGCGGCGGGTGTTCCCTCGCCAACCGGGACTTGGGCGGTGGCTTTGCCAGCAACGCCCACCACGATCAGCGGCAGAACAACTCCTAGCAGGAGCAAGGCAGGAAATTTCGAATTGTGAATGGATAAAATCATTTAAAATCCGCCAGTGGTGAACACGTCAGCAGTAGAAGTAGCCCGTCATTCTTTCCATGCCGAAAAATTGCAGGCATGCGATTCAATCCCTAGCATCAATCTAGCATCTACCCGAAAGCTGGTTTGCCCATCATCGCCTGAGATTGTGGGCGTCTGTTATCACCAGCAAACTCGACTCGCTGCCAGTTCTGGCGCCCCTCGAGCCCTACTGTCTCCAGTATAGCGTACGCAGCAAATCAACTCATAGCGCAACTGAAACTTGCCTGACGCTTCACGTGCAGGACGCTGGATTGGCAATGTTGGGATCACAGAACCGGCGATCGCCCCTTTCTGCAAGCACAACCCAAAGTGCCTTCCTGATGACCAAGCGTGGGCGTGACCCTCAATCGTGATTCTGGCATCCTCACCTTACCCCATCGTTCGGCCTGACAGCGTTTTCACGCCTCACGGCAGCCAATCAAAGGTGCTACATGCAAACCGCAGCAACCACGGCGCGAGAAATCAAATTTTCCGTGGAGCTCAGCCCGTTATTTTTGCCAACGTTTGCCCCGTCGCCACCTGATCACCGACTCCCACAGAGATTTCGGAAACTTGACCATCCACTGGCGAGGCAACCTCCATTTCCATTTTCATTGCCTCGAGGATCAAAATAGCTTCCCCGGCACGGACTCGATCACCCTTCTTCACCAACTGCTTGAAAACAGCGCCTGGCATTTGCGACTTCACTTCCGTTACATCCGTAGCGGTTGCACTCGCCTGCTGAGTGGTTCCATCAGCAGCCTGAGGCTTGATCCCAACGCGATAAACCTTGCCGTCGACGGTAACCATGTTTCCTTCGAAAGCCATGAAGACATCTTCGCCATTGACCGAAACCACATACTCGGCAGGCCCTTGCTGAGGTGCTGCGGGGGCGGGGGGGCTAGCCTGAGTTTTATCTACTTTACGAACCCCGGTCTCAGCTTCTCCCTTCAGAAAACGAATTCCTTTCTCTTTGCAGGCAGCGGCAATGAAGATATTTTCGTCGGTAGTCTCAAGCCCTTCTTCCTCAAGCATTTTCTTGGCAGCAGGAATCCCCTTGCTCGGATCCTCATCATTCAACTCCAACACGGGTCGGGTTGTCGGCTCAAGTCCCAACTGTTCCCGAGCTAGCTCAACGATACTTTCATCAGGCGGCACTGGTGTCTTGCCAAAGTAACCAAGGACCATCTTGCCGTAGGGCTCTGCGATCTTCTTCCATGGACCAAACATGACGTTGTTAAACGCCTGTTGAAAATAAAACTGGGACACAGGAGTAACCGAGGTTCCGAATCCACCTTTGCGAACAACATCACTCATCGCCATGATGATGTCTGGATACTTCTCCATGATATTGTTGTCACGCAGCATTTGCGTATTCGCCGTCAGAGCACCACCGGGCATAGGGCTCCACGGGATGAGTGGTTCGACTGCAGTTGCCTCTGGCGGCAGGAAGTAATCACTCATGCAATCTTTGAAAACTTCTTCTGCCTCGCGCACTTTCTCAACGTCGACATCGAGTTCAAAGTCACTGCCACGCAGGGCGTGCCACATGACCAGAATGTCAGGCTGACAGGTACCACCAGAACAGGGAGCCATCGACAGATCAATTGCGTCGGCACCGGCATCCAACGCAGCCTTATTCGCCAGCACACTGACGCCAGCAGTCTCGTGCGTGTGGAAGTGAATGAAGGTATCGGCGGGCAACATTTTTCGAGCCTGCCGAATCGTCTCGTAGACTTTGGAAGGAACCGCCGTTCCGGACGCGTCTTTGAAGCAGATTGCATCAAACGGAATATCCGCGTCGAGGATCTGCTGCAGTGTCGAAGCATAGAAATCTGCGTCGTGGGCCCCAGAACAACCTGGCGGCAACTCCATCAAAGTGACACAAACCTGATGCTTCAATCCTGCCTCAACAATGCACCTACCGCTGTAGATGAGATTATTGACGTCATTCAACGCGTCGAAGTTACGAATCGTTGTCATGCCATGCTTTTTAAACAAGTCAGCATGCAGTTTGACAATGTCGCTGGATTGCGAGTCCAGCCCCACCACATTGACACCTCTGGCAAGTGTCTGCAAATTCGCATCTGGCCCAGCCGTTTCCCGGAACGCATCCATCATGTCAAACGCGTCCTCGTTGCAATAAAAATACAACGATTGAAATCTGGCTCCGCCCCCTGCCTCAAACCAACTGATGCCCGCATCACGAGCAGCAGCAACCGCTGGAAGGAAATCGGGTGTGAAGACGCGCGCTCCAAAGACGGATTGGAAACCGTCTCTAAACGCGGTGCACATGAACTGGACTTTCTTTTTCGCCACGGTTCAAAATCTTCCGAAGGTATCTGGAAAAAAGCTTGGACTAAAAACGGATTGTTAGGTCAGTACAGACCACAGCACACCAGCGGCAATCGCTGAACCAACCACCCCCGCCACGTTGGGTGCCATTGCGTGCATCAGGAGGAAATTATGGGGGTCTTCCTGCTGACCCACCATCTGAACAACACGTGCTGAATCTGGTACCGCTGAAACACCAGCAGCCCCGACCAGGGGATTAATTTTCTCAGTGAGAAACAAGTTCATGAACTTGGCGAACAACACTCCGCCAGCGGTCGCAATCGCAAACGACAACGCCCCTAAACCAAAGATCTGAAGGGAATCCCGAGTTAGAAACGTATCTGCTTGAGTACTGGCACCAACCGCGAATCCGAGCAGGATGGTGACAACATCGATCATCGCAGTCCGAGCCGTCTGAGCCAAACGCTCAGTCACAAGACTTTCCTTGAGCAAATTCCCAAAGAACAACATCCCTAACAGCACAACCGCGCCGGGAGCGATCATCGTGGAAATCAAGAAGGCAGCAACCGGAAAGATCATCTTCTCTCGTTTGGACACCTTCCTTGGAGGCTTCATCCGGATCAGCCGCTCGTCGCGACTGGTCAACAACTTCATGATAGGCGGCTGGATGACCGGCACCAAAGCCATGTACGAGTAGGCTGCTATCGCAATCGCACCGAGAAGATTGGGAGCCAACTTGGAAGCCAGGAAAATCGCGGTAGGACCGTCTGCACCACCAATGATCCCAATCGCACCAGCTTCGTTCGGCGCAAACCCTAGCCAAAGAGCCCCGAAGAAGGTCAGGAACACACCGATTTGTGCGGCCGCCCCAAGCAATACCAACTTCGGATTGGACAGCATTGTTGAAAAGTCAGTCATCGCGCCGATACCCAAAAAGATCAGCGGAGGATAGACACCAGCAGACACGCCAAAGTACAGATAGGAAAGCACACTGCCCTTATCGTAAACGCTCAACCCCATGTCTGCGGCCACGGGGATGTTGCCTACGATGGCCCCCATGCCGATCGGCACTAGCAGTAGAGGCTCATAATCCTTGGTGATCGCTAGAAAAATGAACACGATCCCGATCAGGATCATGATTGCATTTCCCCGCGTCAAAGTTGCGAAACCAGTGGTGTAAAAAAAATCAGTAAGGATTTCCATCAGCTCAGTTGTGGCCCGTACGCCAAATTCTCCTGCGATTCCAGTTCAGCTATTACGCCGCGTTCAGCTATTCCGCCCCGATGAATCCTGTGATTCCAACTGTCGTTGGAATTCCGTGTGCAGCACGTAACCGATGGCAGCCAACACAGCACCATCATCAGCCACGAGACTATCTGGGTGACCCACATTACCGGCAGGCTCATCGACCTCCGGCCAAACCTTGGACACCAGCGCCAGAATGCGTGGCAACGCTGCAATGAACAGGCTGATCACGATCAATGCGCTGAACACAATCATCAATCCCACTAACGCTTGGACTGCACCTTCAGTGAGATTATTGGGTCCAGAGTCCCCCCCCGGAAAGTCACCCTGACCGAGAAGCGTAAGGCCAGTCTGTTTCAGAAGCATTGGCATTGCGGAAATACGGGGGATGGGATTGAAGACTGTCCGAAGTGCTTGTTCAGCGAATCACAAACCCCGAGAGTCACACCCTCTGGGGCACAGCAACAAGATTCACACCTAAGCTCTGTTTCCGAGGGAACGGATATGTGCCATCGGAGCAGACAAGATGCAACCTCATCCCGCATTCGCCAGATCAACCGATGCCGACAAAAAACCAGCACCCTCCAAATGGGGCACAAGACAATTCAACGGCAAATCAATGATTCACAGCATTTCTGCCATGACAACATGCCCCGCAGCTCGGGCGACCCGAAACACAGCGCTGGCGTGCGGGCAAAGGATATCGCATTGCGACGTTTTCTTCACCCCCCCCGAAGCGTAGCTTGCGGGGTCAAAAAAGATGCAGGCGAGTCGCAAACCGCGTTGGCTTCAATCAAACGCTATCAAGCGTTGGAACCTCAAAACCCTTGTTATTGGGGTCTTTCAGCAAGGCATTGGCGGCCTCAGCGTGATCCCCGGTATGTAGTTCAGTTTTTGGATCGAATGTCAGCCATGGGCCGACGGTGTACTCCGCCTTATCTTCAGGTATTCCGACGCCATCCCGCATCACCTCGTGCAACTTCATGAAATGCTCGGATGCATCTGCGTTATCACCGAATTTCCCAGCCTTGGCGTTAAAAGGTGCCTTCTCGCCCAATCGATAAGAGTTGTTCATGAGATGCCCCATGACGCAGCCATAGTGAGCATCCTCGACATTTCCATTGGCCATACTCGGGTCATTGGCACGGATCGCAGCGATGAAGGCTCCCCAATTGCCGCCTGGGGTCACTTTCCCGGGAGGCAACTTAAGCGGTTCAGCTTTGGACGCGCCAGGTCGCAAAATTTTATAATTACCTTCGCCGGTAATTTTGCTGCCATCCTCGAGGTAATACTCATTGAAGACTTGTCGCTGATACTTGGGATAATTCACATTACGGACATTGAAAATCACCATCTGCCCATTGGGGTACTCAGCGAGCCCAAACATGGTATTTGGGGTTTCTCCCTGATCGTCCCATTGAAAACGACCACCTAACGCCATCACGCGTGTCGGGTGCGTCTGATCTTTATCAAGTGCCCAGCGAGCGACATCAAGCTGATGCGTTCCTTGATTGTTAAGGTCACCATTTCCTGTCTTCCAAAACCAGTGCCAATCGTAGGGATGATAATTGGCGTGGTAATCGCTAATGACAGCTGGTCCCTTCCATAGATCCCAATCGAGGTTAGCCGGTGGCGGTCCCACAGGCTCGTGCCCGATTCCACCGCGTGGTTTGCAACAGTAGCCGTATGAAATTTTCAGGCGTGGCAGGTCACCATTTTGCAATGCTTCATGCAGTCCCGCGATACCGGCGCTGCTACGTCGCTGCGTACCATGCTGGATCACGACGCCATACTTCTTTTGAGCAGCGACCGCGATTCGCCCCTCGCCCACATCGTGGCTCATTGGTTTTTCGACATAAACATGCTTGCCTGCTTGCGCGCCCCAGATGGTCATCAAGGAGTGCCAGTGATTCGGCGTTGCAATGGAGATCGCATCCACCGACTTGTCATCCAACGCCTCACGAACATCGCTGATCGCCTTGGTTTGGAATTTACCCTCCGTACGCTTTTCGAGGCTTTGCATCCGCTTGGCAAGCACATCAGCATCGGGATCGATGACATAAGCCACTTCAACATTATCCTGTCCCAGCCATCCACCCAAATGACTTTGTCCGCGGCCATTCAATCCAGCCACGGCGATTCTGACACGATTACTGGCACCATCAACTGCCCCAGAAGCTCGCGTGCCGGTTAGCAGCAAAGACCCACCCGCAGCTGTGGAGGTCGCCAGAAAGTCGCGTCGGCTCGGTTTGGACATCGAAGATCTCACTCAAAGACGGGAAAGTTTTCAGAACTGCCGGAGCCGACATTCTAACGAAACGAATACGTCTTGGGGGCAGTCAAACTGCCATTAGGAATCCTCTTCGGCCAATCCAAGTTTTGCCAACCATCGGCGAGAACTGCGGCCGCCTGCCGCATTGGCCTGCCGATACTCTCGCTGAAGTTGCTCTATTTGCAATTCAAGCTCTTGCTTCGTAGCGAAAACCTCCTGCCGCTCGCGTGAAAGCTTGGCTCGTTCCAAGGAAGCTTCGATCTCGCCCTCGCGGAATTTTTCTTCCCACTCAACCTGCAACTGCTGCAATTTTCCGCGTTCGTGGGCGATCAACTCATCCGCGTCCAACATGTCCGCAATCGCAGAAGCACCAATCGCGGTGCCGTCGGAGCGTGTCTCAGCTCGATGATCCAACAGATTGCGTAACTCAGCAATCTCTTCATCCAGATGTTCAATGAAGGCACTAGGCGTTTCTTTTCCCAATTTGATTTCGTCACTCAATGAGGCGGCAAATTGATTGGCATCGAAAGAATCTTCCTCCATCTGCAGCAAAATCAACCGCTTGCGTTCCTCCCAAGAAAGCATTTCCCCAGCTTCTAGAGAATTCGCTGGTGCTGCTTCATGAATCTTGGAAGTGGCGATTTTGGCCGCCAAATCCTCATTTTATGAATGCAGTTCTGCATTCTCTGATTCCAACTGCTGAATCTTCTGCCGCAACCGCCCGGACTCCATCTGCCCTTCGGAAACACTGGTTTGAGAGCCTGAATCACCAGTTTCCCCAGTATCAGGCTTTTGATCACCGCAGCATGAGGCATTAACAAGCAGTTGCACATCAGTGAGTTGTGCAAGCAAAGTGTGTAACAAATCCGTATTCGAACGCACCGCATCCATGACCGTCGGGTCATGCGTTTTGCGCTCGTCGCGGGCTTGCTTTGAATCGCTCAATGAATTGCCTGATGCCGTGAATTTTCGTTCCGCTAGTAAAAAAAGAGGTTCTCACTGCCCAAAACCTCGCTGCTGCCGACCTACACCGTTCCGCCTTACACGAGACCGCTATGTCCCATGCAACGGTGCGTCTGTGTCACTCGGGTGAAACTCGGTCTCACACAGAGGAAACACCGACCCTCGAAACGGAACGGACTGGCCGCTTGCCAAGGTTCCCCAACCACCCGCTCTTCAAAACGAGTGATTCGGTTGGGAATAATTGACTTAAAACGATCCCAGCGAACTACGGACGTGGATTGGAATGGTTGAACATGGCACAATGTCGCCGCTGTCAGACCACGTGGATCGCTCCACCCATAGCCGACAGTCATGACATTGCTTTCTGTCATGTAATGCGTAGGTCGAAATAACCGTCGAGTCAAAACAGAAACATGGCGAAAAAGAAACCAAAGACATCCTCAACCGCCGACAACACGGAAAAAAAGAGCTTCGATTTCGAGGAATCACTGGGTGAAGTCGAAGGAATTGTGAGTCAGCTGGAAAGCGGCGAACTGGGGCTGACTGCTTCACTGCAAAAATACGAGCAAGGGATTCGCGAGCTGAAGCAATGCCAGACCCTGCTCGACACAGCTGAACAAAAGATCAGTCAACTGTCTGGTTTCGATGCTGACGGGAACCCCGTTACCACCCCACAGCCAACCACGGCACCGGCTGCCCAACGAGGCAAAACCGCCAGCGGCAGCAAAAAGTCTGCAAAATCGGCGACTGCCGATTCACCACCAGTGAATAGTGATGAAAATACCACTAGCGTGGACGATTCGCCCGGCCTCTTCTAGACTCTGGGCGGTCTTTTACTTCCAGCTACCGCAGTGAATCACAGTCTTTCCGATGTCTTCCACCCGCCGAAAAGCCCCAGTCGATTGCGGCTTTGATGACCTGCGTCCAAGAATCGAACAGGCCCTTGAGCAGGCTTGCGAATTTGGAAGCGGTTGTCCGGATCGGTTGAGCGAGGCAATGAGCTACGCTCTGCTCGCGCCGGGCAAGCGTCTACGGCCAGCTCTGGTGATGATGGCCGCTGAATGTTGCGGCGGTTCGGTAGAAGACGCTATGCCTGGGGCGGTCGCGGTAGAAATGATACACGCCTATTCGCTCATCCACGACGATTTACCCGCCATGGACGATGACGATCTGCGCCGGGGCAGGCCGACTGTGCATATTAAATACGACGAAGCGACGGCAATTCTGGCCGGTGATGGGCTGCTGACCGAAGCATTTGCCCACATGAGTCAGCACATTGCGGAGCCCAACAAGGCGATTTCTGCCATTCGGGCCCTTTCGGTTGCTGCCGGAGCATCCCGCCTGGTTGGTGGCCAAGCCGACGATCTGGCGGCTGAGCAGGACACCAAACTGTCTGGGCCATCACAACCCAAAACAGCGGGTTGCCGGGACGACACACTGGACCGGAGTGAATTGATCGATTTCCCAAGGCTCCAACATTTAGAGTCAATTCACCGTCGGAAGACCGGAGCCTTATTTTCCGTCTCACTTGATTTAGGGGCGATTTTGGTCGATGCGAATGAAAAGCAGCGTCGGCTGTTAAATAGTTACTCCGCCGCGATCGGGTTGGCCTTCCAAGTTGTCGACGACTTGCTTGATTACACGGCGGAAGCAAGCACACTGGGGAAACGGACGGGTAAAGATGCCGGTCGAGGCAAGCTAACCTACCCAGGCCTCCTCGGGCTGGACGGGGCTCGACAGAAAGCCAGAGAACTGGTCGCATCGGCCCAACGCGACGCCGAAAAATTCGGGGATTCCGGTCGACGATTACGGTTGTTGGCCGATTTTGTACTGGAGCGATCACATTGAATAAGAAAACGACAGACGGTGACCACCACCTCCTGGGCGAACACCCGCTGCTGGCCAGCCTCGATGATGCCACGCCTCTTAGCGATTTTTCGCCTCAACAACTTGAGCAGGCTGCTTCCGAAATCCGAGACGTGTTGTGCAATTTGCTTGCGACACGAACGGCCCACTTCGCATCGAATCTCGGAGTCGTCGAACTGTGCTTGGCTCTACACAGCGAATTCGATTTCCGAACTGATCGCTTGATCTGGGACACAGGACATCAAGTTTATCCCCATAAGCTGGTGACGGGCCGCTACAAGGAGTTTGCCGGCATCCGCACCGCGGGCGGCCTGATGGGCTACCCCAACCCCGCCGAGAGCGTTTACGACCTGTTCATGACTGGACACGCGGGGTGCAGCGTCAGCACTGCGGTAGGCTTACGCAGTGGCGATGTGGTGGGCGGACAGAAAGAGCGACGGACCGTCGCGGTCATTGGCGATGGAGCGTTTCCCAGTGGTATCGTGTTTGAAGCGCTGAACAATGCGGGCGAACTCGGTGACGACCTGACCATTGTTCTCAACGACAACAAGATGTCGATCTGCCCACGAGTAGGAGCAGTAGCCAACTATCTAGATCGCCTGCGATCCAACCCCTTCTACACAGGCCTCAAAAGCGAGGTCGTGCGTCTTTTGGACCATGTGCCAATGTTCGGTGACCCCACGGAACGGTTCTTGGCCCAAATGAAAGAGGGAGTGAAGGCTGGACTCCTGGGCGGAATGCTGTTTGAAGAACTGAACATTCGTTACATCGGCCCCATTGATGGTCACGATTTGGCACTGACCAGAAAATATCTGGCGATGGCCAAGGAGATCAAAGGCCCGGTTCTTCTTCACGTGGTGACAGAGAAAGGTCACGGCTACAAGCCTGCTGCTGAGGATCCTGTCTTTTTTCACACGCCTCCTGTCTTCACAGACGACGATGGCAAAGCAATCACGCAAAAAAGCGAAGGTCTACCGCCATACACACTGCACGCTCGCGAAGCGATTCGAAAACAAATGGCTTCCGATCACCGCGTGACCGTCATCACCGCAGCGATGTGCCAGGGAAACAAGCTGGAACCACTTCGTGAAGAGTTTCCGGAGAGATTCTTCGACGTGGGAATCTGTGAATCTCATGCCGTCGCATTCGCTGCAGGACAGTGCAAAACCGGCCTGCGGCCGATCGTTGATATCTACAGTACATTTTTGCAAAGAAGCTACGATCAGATTTTTCAGGAGACCGCTCTGCAAAATCTTCCCGTTGTTTTCATGCTCGATCGGGCGGGTCTCACTGGCCCGGACGGCCCAACCCACCATGGCCTCTTTGACATCGGCTACATGCGACTCTTCCCCAACATGGTTTGCATGGCACCGGGATACGCCAGCGAAGTCGATGTGATGTTGGCAGCGGCTCTGGCACATGATCAGCCGTGCAGCATCCGTTACCCAAAAGCATCAGCCCTACAACTCGAACACACCCCCGCTCCGATTGAAATAGGAAAGAGCGAAACGATTCGAGAGGGAAGCGATGGCACGATCATCGCTTTTGGTGCCATGCTAGAACAAGCACTTGCCGCTGCAGATGCACTGAAAGGCGAATTGGATGTCGCGGTCATCAATGCACGCTTCGTGAAACCAATGGATCTCGAAATGGTGCGAGCTTCACTAACAGACGGCAAGTTTGTGGTGACCATCGAAGAAGGTGCGAAGATGGGTGGCTTTGGGTCAGCGTTCATCGAATGCGCTGTGGCAGAGAATCTTGACACCCGTTCAATCCGAGTACTCGCGTTGCCGGATGAATTCATTGAACATGGTGATCGCGGAGATTTGTTTGACCAACACGGGCTAAGCGTGCCTAAAATCGGGCAAACATGCCGTGAAATGGCCGGCTCAAGCTTGCGTTCCGGCAACTAATCCAGTCAGGTGAAGACCGGTAGCCGCAATGCGACCATGGCGCAGCCTGCTCATCACACAACCGGTGGTGAGGGAAAAGCCTGACATACGCTTGGTCAGGGTGGGACAAACTGGACCGCTCAACACTTGAGCACATGTCCTTTTTCCAACCACGGGAACGTTAGTTTCATTGCTCGAGCCAACACCCATCTGTTAATCACCAATCTGTTAACCACCAACCTGTCGTTGATCGGAAGCCTGAAGCCATGCCCGCCGAACCGGCCCACACTTGGATCAACGATCATTCCAAAAAGCCAAGGGTAGTGATTCTTGGTGTTCCTGAGCGTGAGACGGTGCGTGCTGCATTGGAACGCTTAAGGCCAGCGATCGCCGAACACGCCGAGATCATTGCTGAGGACTTGGACTTCAGTTACGACTTTTCGAAGCCAAAGCCCGACCTCGTCATCGTGCTGGGTGGTGACGGCTCGATCCTGCAAACGGCTCGCCAAATGGGGGCTCAACAGTCACCCGTACTCGGCATCAATTGCGGTCGCCTCGGTTTTCTTGCCGCCTTGTCACCCGATGATTTTCTTCATGTTTGGCCTGAGGTTTCCCGCGGCGGTTTTAAAGTTGTCGATCACCTCATGCTGCAAACCTCGCTGATCAGGGGCGGGCGTGTGATCTCGCAGCAACTTGCCCTGAATGAGGCTGCTGTCCTTGGAGGTCCCCCTTATCGAATTCTCGACATTGATCTTTATGCTGATGGTGCTCTCGCAACGCGATATCGATGCGACGGACTGATCGTAGCGACTCCTATCGGCTCAACAGCTCACAATTTATCTGCGGGTGGCCCCATCCTCAGGAGGCAACTACAAGCGATTGTCATATCACCCATCAGCCCGCACACGCTGACCTACCGCCCCCTGGTCGACTCGGCTGACACAGTACTGGAACTTACGGTCACAGAACCCAACGAATCAACGAGCATTGTCGTTGATGGACGTATATTAAGCCGCCTACTCCCTGGTGACCGTGTGCGGATCGAGCGTGCCAAGCAGACATTTCAAATGCTAGCAGTCAGTGGTCACGACGATTATCGAGCTCTGCGGGATAAGCTAGGGTGGGGCGGTTCGGTTCCCGTGAAACGGTCACCGCTGTAGCGAAGACTCCAGCGATCTGATCTCCCACATTCTCTCTTGCCCTGAGCGAGATGATCTGCCAAGTTTTCAAGCCCGTGAAACACACCTCGTTTGCCGCGTACGGAGACCGCAATCGTGAATCGTCTTATTGTCCCTGCTGCGATCTTGACCCTTTGCTTGTCTGCCCTTGGACTACCTGCGAATGGGGAAGATACCAAGAGTAACAACGATTCGCCCAAATATCTGCTTCGTTACGCTCTGAACGTGGGCGATGATTTGCATTACGAGGTAACTCACGTCGCCAAAACGAAGACGAGAATCCGAGGTGCCGAAGAGATATCTCAAGTACACACGATCAGCCAAAGACACTGGGCGGTCAAGAAAACAAACGACGAGGAAATGACATTTGATCATGTCGTCGATGCAGTTGAGATGACACAACAACAAGGAGACTCAAAGGAGATTCGCTGGGATAGCGATAGTGGCGAAAAACCTCCTGCACTCTTCAAACGCGTTTCAGATCAAATTGGCGAAACGATTTCTACCATTACGATCTCGGCTCAAGGTAAAGAGACGCGTCGTGAGAACAACATTGGCAGCAAAGCTTCCTTAGGCATGGGAACACTTGCTGTGGCTTTCCCGGAAAAGCCCATCGCGGTTGGCGAATCGTGGTCAATTGCGAGGGACGTCAAAACAAGAACCGACAATGGTGAGATCAAAATCATCAAGATTCGAGAGCTTTATACGCTCGAGAAAGTCAAGACTGGTGTGGCGACACTTTCTATCCGTAGCCAACCTTTGACACCATTGAATGAAGAATCAATCCGAGCGCAAGTTGTGCAACAAATGAGCAACGGAGAAATACGTTTTGACTTGGACAATGGCTACATGCTGAGCAAGCAACTTGACTGGGACGAAACGATTGTGGGTTTCCAGGGTGCAAATAGCCTGATGGAATACCGAGCCAGGTTCAGTGAAAAGCTTGTGGACGGTGTTCCTAAAACCGCCCGTCGCTAAGTTCCGAAAACAGTCATCAATCAGGCCTCGCTTGCGATTGTCTGCCTCAGATGTTGGCGTGCAGCCCGCCTTTCGAATAGCAAAATTCCACCGACAGCGGAGATTTGAAATAACGCAACTCCCCAAGGTGGCACACTGCGAACGTGTGCCAGCAGGCCCTGAAACCAATCTGATTCCCGCTCCTGCTGCTGACGCACAATGTCTCCAAGAGAGGCCAACGAAGTGCGCCAGTTCGCTGTATTTTCCCACCCGTTTCGGGTTCTTCTCCAGCCGGTCGGTTGCACGGCACTACTGAGATCACGAAAGTCTGGCTCCTTGGGGCCGCTGGTTGCCGCAAGTGACTCGACTTCAGCAGCAATGGCCGAATCGAGCGGTAACTGCAACAATTTTATGGCCTGCGGACCATCTTCAACCCAAGCCATCACCCGATCTTGATCCCGCACAGTGGCAGACGCTCCCGAGGGCTCTGAAGCAACACTGGACTGGAACGCTTGCGAATCATCCACGCGAGAAGCAGGGGTCTCTGCTTTGGGCCAAGCATTCAAAATCAACCAAAAGCAAAGGATCAAAGCGACGAGAAACGCATGCATCCTCAGCCAGCATTTCAGCCAATCACGATCATCTGTACTCAGATAAAAAAAATTCATGGATCGGAGAGGATGCACTTCGCGGTCCAACCTACCCACAAACTGCGTCATCCTGACACAAGTCGTTCAATTTTAGGGGTTTAGAGAAATTACTTCAAATTCCATTCGCAATCCAACGTTGCATTTTTGCAACACCGGGGAGCACTTGGTGGTGATGTTGGACAACACGATGTTAAAAACCAAGCCGCAAAACCGGACCGGGGTCGGGACAGACGTGTCTTTAAGGCTGGAAAAGGTCCAAATGCAACGAGCATGCAAGGTCGTTTTTTATCAACGGCACGGTCTGCAGACGCGGCCCTCTCGCGGTTCAAAATCGCCTTGATGACACGACACCCTCTGCAATGCAAAACATGACGACGATCACCACCCAACTCGAAGACGTATTCCACGCTGAAGTGCTTCCTGCACTGCCCCACAGCGCCATTACTCTGCTACAGCTGTCGCAAAATCCGGAATCTGGGCCAGCAGATTTCACGAAGCCGATCCGGGATTGATGGGCCAGGTACTGAAATTCGTCAACAGCTCGTATTTCGGGTTCAGCCGAGAGATCATGAGCGTTCAACAGGGGCTGACGCTGGTGGGCACCCGAGCAGTTACCAACTTCGCGTTGTGAAACGCTGTCTTCAGCGTTATGCCCAATCCCAAGTTTGGTCCTTTCGATCTGAAAGCTTTATGGCAGGACTCCCTTCGTCGAGCTCTGTTTGCACGCGAATTGGGACGCACGTTAAAACTGAACAACGCTGAAGACCTGTTCGCGGGTGCATTGCTGCAAGACATGGCGATTCCGCTACTGCTCAAAGAACTCCCCGAGCAATACAAGGTTCTGGTCGAACGACGTGCGGAAGAAGGTCGTCGTCTGAGTGGTTTGGAGAAAGAAATTTTTGGCTGGGATCACGCTGACGCTTCCGCCATGCTCGCCCAACAATGGAATCTACCCGAAGAGTTTGTTGCCCTGATCGCACAACACACGAAGCTGGACGAACTGCTTGAAGCAGGTCCAGAGAAGCAAGGCCCCGCGTGTGTTGCACTGGCCTCGCTACTTCCTTCATGCAGTGATGATGGATGGGATGAATACGGGATGTTCATTAAAGGATATAGCCAGCTGACCGAGAGTACTCCTGAAGCGTTACAGGAAGCATTTGAAAAAGTGGACACCGACACCTCTGAGTTTGCCCCGATCCTGCGTCTTCCTCTTCCGAAGATGGCTCTGGTCGACTATCTGCAAGACTGATTCAATCTCGCTGGCGGTGATCTCGGAGAGGCGTGTTCAAGCGTCCCGCATCCTTCGCGGATGAAAGTTCCCAAACGCAGGATGCTAGACTCACCTGAACCACCAGGATCTAGCCACGCCCACCTTCGCAACAAGTCTCACAAATGGTGTGACATCGCTCGCATTGCAGCTTGCCGCGTATTTCGATCAATGTCTGCCCACGACATACCGGACAGACACGAGTCCCCTCGGCACCTCGATCACATGCTGCCTCGCTTCTGTTCTCCCGATCTTTCTCTTGATCACTCATCTGAAATCCATGGATAAGTCAGAAACACTCTGCCTGTTTCAACAAAGCAGCAAAACACATCCTTCTGCGTTTTACCTCGGCGCACTTGCCACCTGCTGTTTTCCTGCTCAACACAGAAGCTTTAATATTCATCTCTGAATCTCGCAATATCATCACGTCGCCCCATCACAATCACAATCTCACCGACAGTGAACTTTTCTCCTGAGTCAGGATTGAATCGCAATTCTCCTGATGCTGATCGAACGGCAACAACCAACAAACCGTGTCGCCGATGTGCTTCTGTCTGCTGAACGCTCAAGCCGACCAATCGACTATTTTCATGAACCAGTACTTCATCAATATCAAAGTCCTGGTTACCACCTTCATCCACCAACTTAATCAGATGTGCAGTCGATGGCCTCGTGATCATACGCCCCATCTGCCGTGCCCCTACAACGGTCGGCATGACAATTGTGTCCGCTCCAGCTTGCAACAATTTTTTCTCCGTGCTTTCGCGTTCTGCCCGAGCAATGATCCGTATCTTTTTGTTCAAATCTCTTGCTGTCAGAGTAATAAAGACACACTCCGCGTCATTGGGAAAGGTACTCACCAAGGTACTTGCACGAGTCAAGCCAGCTTCGGAAAGAGTTTCTTCCGCCGTCGCATCACCGGAGACGCAGCAAAAGCCCGCATGGATGGCTTCATCAATCGCATCTGAATCCTGATCGACAACAACGATTTCCACCCCTTGTGCCTGCAATTCTTCGGCGAGTTTCTTTCCCATGCGGCCAAATCCACAAAGAATGGCATGGTCACGCAGTCGCATAATTTCTTTTTTCATTCGACGCTTTCCCAACACATTTTCCAATTCCCCTTCGACACCCAACTGAAACAAGCCCCCGAAGGTGTAAACAGATGCGGAGATCCCCAGCACAATCACCAGAACCGTCAACGCTTGGATGCGTGGAGGCAACTGGGACGTTTCTCCGTAGCCCACAGTGGAGATCGTAATCACGACCATCCATACCGCGGCGATCCAGTCGTAATCACCGACGAAGCGGTAACCAAGGATAGCAAGGATGAACACTGCAGCGAGGACAAATCCGCCTAGTCGAATTCGCTCCAACGGTGTTCGCATCTTGCGTTACCAGTATCCTGAGGCAGTGATGACAATTCATTCCGAATCGTCAAGATAAGCAATCGTCAGCAGACCATGATCAGGCATCGTCACGGCATGGAGCACAAGAGCGTGCCGCACCAGGAAGCGCATCCTGACTTCGTAACCAAAACATGTTCGAAGGAATCGACGTCAAGCATAAAAAGCACTTTCAACCCAGCGCAGTTGCATGCCCCCTAAATAACAAACACCTGCTTTGCAGCAGGTGTTGTAAAATTCCTCAACAACTCTTTCTACCACGAATGCTTACCATCAAGCATGACTTGGAGAGTTGGATGCGAAGTCTGCTATTACTTGTGGCTATTGTGACAAGCTTTGCAGTTAGCAGCTTTTTTCAACATACCGCCCGCCTTTGCATCGCCTTTCACAGCGGCTTCGCTGGCCTTTACCAAAGCACCCGTCAGTTTCTTCCAACTCTCAGCATCGCCTTTCTTCGGCTTGTTCTTGCTAAGTGCAACCAACATTTCATGTAGCTGTTTCTTCTCTGCGTCCGAGGCACCTCCTCCAGCGACCTTCTTAAGCAGAGGACCTTTGAAGGCCTTCTTCATGACATCCTTGGTACTGTACTTTGCGGCTGAATCATCATCAGCAGCACGCGTGGGCAAGGCAACGAGGCAAACCATAACCAATGCCCCTGAGAACAGGGCGGCAACTCTTGCAGACATAACTGAGCTCTTGTGTTCGTCTTGTGGAAGTGAAGAAAGACCGAATTCGTCGGCCATGAGCGTGTTAAGATAATCCATCGTCAAACAGCCTGCCACAATCTGAGATCAGTCGCAAAAAAAATTACTTCGCAGCCAAACAAGCGTCTCGCGTGCCGGTCTGAAGGCCCAATAAATTGATTTTACAGTGGGAAAAGCTCATGAAATCCACCAAACTTGCCGGCGAAGAGGGCCAATGACGCCTATCGAAACATTGGGGCAAAAGCAGGGTTCAGCGTGCGCATTCCCCCAATGCACTTGGAATCTGATCGCAAACACGGTTGGGAAATCGCGAATCACCCGCTATCCACGAAAAGCAATAGGCGAAATTGACTGGCCGGAATTACAAATCAAGTTTTTAAATCATCGTCCAGCAGCAGGCTGGCAAGGTGCTTCCTACTGGTTCGAAGACGACGGGCAATGGTGCGATCACTCAATGACATCCGCTGACTGATCTCAGCTAAGGTGAACCCCTGAATACGCAACAGTAAAATCTCACGGTCAGAGGGCCTTAATTTCTGCATGGTTTCGCGAACGCAGATATTTAAGAATTCATCGGTCGAAACATCCATCGCTTCACCATCGGCCACCGTCTGCAAAGAAACTAACCGCTCACTATCGCGACGTTGAGCATTTTGATGCAGTGCTCTTCTGCTCAGTTTGCTCAAGGAGATGACCGCAAGCAGATTCCACAGGCTTGATCCCGGCTCCACCTCGTAATTACCTGCCTGGACGCCACGGAACATGCTTCGAAAAACAGACTGGACGATGTCTTCAGCATCAGTCGAAACACGCAACTTGGCCCCCAGTTTCGAATCCACGAGTCCAAATACCCTTTGAACATAGCGCTTGTAAAGAACATGCGCAGCATCCTGATCTCCATCTTTCACTCGTGATGCAAGTGAGTGATCAGTGGAGGTAAGCTTGCCAGCCTCGGATTTGCCTGAAGTCACGATTCGTCACGCGGGTATGAGAAGTACATGAAAGGACAATTCCGTTCACACAGTAGTTCCCGCCCACAACCAAACAACCACAAACATTACGGTTGCCTCGGGAAGTGAGATTACACCGGCAGCGTTGGCGACCAGCGTCATGCTTATCACCTTCAAGCAGCACCAACAGGAACGCTTTGATACATGCCCTCGTGAACACCCGCATCTTGATCTGAATGTCCACTTTTCTGAGCACCTGCAGTCCATCATTAGCAATGAAAAACTCGCACAGAACATCAAAACACAAACGCACACGAGCGTTGTGGTTTGTAGGTCGCACCGAATAGGTTGAGTACATTTCGAAGATAAAAACGGACAGCCAAATTGCAATTTTCACAAAAAAAATCGAACCCCATGTTCTCGCCACCCAGATTAACTAGGCCACAACGGCCCATTGCAATCCGTGTGCCCTGCCTCAAGACTCACTTCGCCTGTTGTTTCCAGCGAAGTTCTGCACCAATCACAGCAACCACTGGAGCATGAAATGATTACAATTCAGGTCCTGCCGGCGCGTGCGATTGGCCCGCGTCCTAGCCAACACCTTCCCTTGTCCGAATTCCCTTGTGCCGAAACCTGCTCATGAACGACAAGCATCCCCAAAGCTCCCTCTCTCGTCGACGATTCAACAAAACAGCCAGTGCCGCGATGGGTGCGCTTGCTGGATTCCACTTTTTCCCTGCGTTATCAGATAACAAACTGGGAAAGCCAACGGTGGTCGGAATTGGAGCCGGAGGAAAAGGTACCGCTGACATCAACGGTGCCAGCAAAGCTGGATTTCAGGTCATTGGTCTGGTCGACGTGATTGACTCCACCAAGCTCGCAAAACTCGAGGGTCGCCTTCGCAAGATGGGTCAAACGAGACAACAATTTCCCGACGCAAAGTTCTTCACGGACTATCGCGAGATGTTCTCGGAGATGGGTGATCAAGTCGATGCTGTCACTGTGTCAACACCCGACCACCACCACTTTCACGCCTCGGCTTTGGCCATGCAGGCTGGCAAGCATGTCTACTGTCAAAAACCATTAACGCACGGCACATGGGAAGCAAGACAGTTAAATCAGTTAGCAAAGCATACGGGCGTCAAGACGCAGATGGGGAATCAAGCACACGCCAATGATCACATGAGGCGTTGCGTGGAATTGATCCGGTCAGGTGTCATTGGCAAGGTCAAAGAAATTCACGCCTGGACGAACCGTCCGATTTGGCCGCAAGGTTTTGCCAGCCCACCGTCACCAGAGCCAGTCCCTCTTGGCATCGACTGGGAACAATGGGTCGGCCCCGCTCCCTGGGTCGACTACAACCCGCGGATCGCACCGTTTGCCTGGCGTGGATGGTGGAATTACGGTACTGGCGCTCTTGGTGACATGGCGTGCCACATCATGGATCTGGGGTACTGGTCTATGCAACCCGATGATGGCCCAGCGTTGGCGCCGCAAGCCGTTACAGCGAAGCAAAATGGAGCGACAGAGTACTCTCCCCCCATCAACTCAATCATCACTTGGGACTTTGGACCGAGTCAGCATGCAGCCAAAGATGGTTTCCAGTTTTTCTGGTACGACGGCTATGTCGACGCAAAATTCGATCGAGAAAATTGGCAACTGGAAAAAAACGGGAACGAATACAACCATCCCAGTGAAGAAATCCTCGAAGGCATGGATTTCTCAAAATACGGCAGTGTTATCGTCGGTGAACAGGGAAAGCTCTTCTTCAACCGGAGCCGAAACAATTGGGTTCTTAAAACATCCAGCAAGATCGACGGCTTTGAGTGGCCAGAAACCACCCTGCCGCGCGCTAGAGACCAGGACAACTACAAGGAATGGTTCGACGCAGTCGAAGGGAAGATTGCGCAGAGCGAATCAAACTTTGGGCTCGCAGGTCCGATGACCGAAACGATCTTGTTGGGCGTGATTGCACAGCGCAACCCCAGCACACGTTTAGAGTGGGACGCTGAGGCGATGCAAATCAAAGGACACCCAGAACTTCAAAGCCAAATACGGCGGGAATACCGGAAGAAATGGACTCCCACTGCGTAGCGACGATCTGATGCAGGCTTTTCCGTCAGATCAAAACTCGCGGATAAATGGCTCGCCTGAAGCGACCAAAACTCTCTACAAAGTGACTCTGCAGAGAGTGCCCCGCAGACGTATGAAGTGATCGTTCTGCCGAGCCGGTGACTTCAACAATCCTGGCAAACATGCATCGCATACCGTCGCAACCAGTTGCTTCAGGATTGGACACATCTAGCGTCCTACACGAGGCTGGCGAAGGAAGTCGGTTACGGTCGTCTGCTCCGGCTCTTCTTCTGGCCATGGACTGAGTAGCTTACTCCAGAATCCAGGCTTCTTCTCTTTCACTGGAGTTGTTTTCACCGCTGACTTTGAAGAGGCGGTAAAGAATCTCGCAGGATTAAGATTCTTGGGACTCAAAGCAGTCTTGGTTTTTGACCAACTATTCGAAGCAGTTTTCCCTACCTGATCAAACAAGCCATCTTTTTTCTCGTTGATCTCAGTCTGTTCCGCTTTACTGGGCAACAAACTTTTGAAGTTGGGCATTTTGAGTTGTGGCATTTTCCAATTCAATGGATTCATCGCGCTGGCTGCCTGACCGAATCCCGAAGACTCTTCCGGCGCATCAGCACGTACATTGCCTAAACTGGTAAACATCACGAGAGAGAGTGAAGCGATTGCAATCGCACCAAATCTTACCGTCGTTTTCATGAATTCATTCTCCTTATGGCACTCAAGCCCGACCCGTTCCAATCAGCATTGTCCGGGTGGTACATCTACGGTTGTCAGTGGCTATCGCACTTTCCATCGAAGTCATGCAAGATCATTTTCTCCAACAAACCAAAATCTTTGTCGTGTTTCGAGCGTGAAACTCACCAACGCATACTTTGCGATCCACTTTTAACTCAGCTCAGCTCACTAAAGGCATCTGCTTGAAGCAATGGCGTAAAACCCAACCAAAATGATGGGAGACTTGTTTCACTGCTTCACTGTTTGCTTCGACGTTCTCCCTGGGCATAGAAATGCTGGGGTGCTTAGACGCCAAGGTGCGCAAACGCTACAGTGAGGGAATGTTCCATGCCTACCCACGCCAGCCACGTCTCCAGCTTAGGTCCGTATCAGGTTTCAGGTCTGATACGCCATGCTGTGCAAGAGGGTGGTTTCAAGTGGCCTTCAGATCACAAATCGTCTGCTTGATGATTTGTTGCGGGGCTTGGTCACACGCTCAAGATCTGCCACCTGCGGAACCTCCGATCCCCATTCCGATTGCACAGGATGGTGCGTCAGCGGCATTCATGGATGCTGTCGAGGCACACATGGACTATGTCACGGAACACTCGCAGGACCAGCTTGGCCCGCAAACCACTCCCATGTGGCTGTCCACCATTGATCTACGCACCAACGGTCTGCCAGCCCCTCTGATACCAAGCTCACCACGTTGGAAGGGAAGCCTCCTGTCTGCACCAGGCGCTAACCTCTATTGGGATCAGCCAACGATCATGGCCGCATTCGAGCTATCCAAACGCACTGGTTGCAAATGCTACAGTGACGCGGCCTCGGCCTATATCACCAGTTTCTTGACGGCATGTTCCACTTCGAAACAAACTTCATGCCTTGACCCCCGCTTTTATTATGACGTCAAGCTTGAACAGTTGGTCGACAACACAGCAACTCTTGCTGCCCGCAGCCCATATACCCCGGCATGGGAAACGACATGGACTGCAGACAAGCAACTTGCCAGACAACAGATACAAGCATTCATCCACTCTCGAACAGGTAAAAGCTCCGCAGACGGGTCAGTGCCCCACGTGAAAAGTGAAAGGATGGGAACTCCCAAACTGAACATCGAAAGTGAGGCGGCCGTGATTGCCTCACTGTGTTGGCTTGCGCAACGAGACACTCCCCAGCAAACACTCCTGATCCAGCAGGCCCTCTCTTTAGCACAGTTGCGAATTGCCAGCCGCGACCCAAGAACTGGTCTGGTGCCCACCGAATGCAAACTTCCCAACGAGATCAACAACACCTCGTCGATTACAATTGGGGTGTGGGCAAACGTTTTATTCCGGGCAGCAAAAACAACTGGCGAAACCGAATTTCAGACAATTGCAGAGCAGGCACTGCGTACATGGCTTTCCGTTGGATTCGATGCCCAACAACAGAGTTACTACCAGCAACTTGATTGCAAGACGGGACTTCCTGTCGAGGAACTGGCAACCGGGGATCGCCCTGAAGATCCACCCGCCTCCAGTCAGCCGCAAATCAGCATTTTTGCGTACGCGGATCAACCAGCACACCAATCGCCCCTCAGAATGGCTGAAGCATGCTTATCGCTGCACGAAGCGACAGGAGACCCAACCAGTCATCAAGCAACAGTTCGATGGGTCAACATTATCAAACAGCAACTTCCAGCAGAAAAAATGCAAGGTGGCTATGCCGACGACTACGGCAGAGCAATTCATTTTCTCGTCCGCGCAAGCGAAGTCATGAAGAACCCCAAGTATCGAATGCTCGCTCGTGATATTGCGAACGAGGCAATGGAAAAACTGTATGTTCCCAAAATGGGAATGTTTCGCAGTCACCCTGGTGAGAACCGATGTGATTCTGCTGATGGCCCCGGCCTTCTGCTACTGGCACTCATGTACATCGAAGGTGATGACCCAACTCTGAAGAGTTCATTGCAATTTTAGCTTTGCCAACACCTGACAGCCTTTGTCACCCAACCTATTTTCGTGAGACCTGATTCTCATTCACAGAAGGGACAAACATGTGGTTCGAAGATCTATTTGGATTCACCGAGCAGTCACCGGCACAGGTCAGAAAAAATCTATCGTTAGAGGGAACGCGATTAACCTCCCTCATCAACAACAAGTCATTTGAGTGTGGGACATTCGAGATTCCGACACTTAATGAACTGAGAATCAGTGCTGCTGAAATCGCAAGCGAATCAACTGAACGCACGACGTTGACTCAAGTCGTCGGCAATGTTCAAAATTTCCACGCGGCACCAGAAAATCGGAGGGCAATGTTCCAGGTCGCATCACAATTCAACCTGCTTGAAATGGCTGCCCCAGACGTGGTCCCTGAGAATGGTGTTGGAATCTATGAGCACGACTACACACAAGGTCCCGCCTGTGCGATCGCGGCAGGTGCGGGAACGGTCTTTCGCAACTATCTGGTTCCAGTGAAGAACCAAACAGGACAAAGTGCAGACTGCCAGGTCGACTGCCTGGCTGACATTGGAAAATCACTCGGCAATGAATCACAACAACTTTGGCAAATGCAAAATGGATACGCCTTCGCCTCCCAAGATGGCTTAAGCATCATTACTGAACAGCTAGCGAAACTCGATGCCAAATCAATCGATTCACTTCGTTCCAAGTTACGTGTTGGAATCATGTGGAACACAGAAGTTACCCTCGGAAATTCAGCAAAAAACTCCAGCCCGCCCGCCAACATGAAGTCGCAGCCAGCAAGGCTCGTGTCTCAGGTTTATTGCTCTGCTGTCCCCGTCTCTTACTCTCCAGAACCAGCATCAGCATGGGAACCTTTTGCCCGACTCATACTTGAAGCAACCTATGAAGCAACATTGACTGCTGCTGTCCTCAACAAGGCTAGCAACGGTTCCAACATTGTGTTCTTAACGATGATTGGTGGAGGAGCTTTTGGCAATCAGTCAGAGTGGATCATCGATGCAATAGGACGCGCCATGCGACTGCACAAGGACAGCGGGCTCGATGTCCGGATGGTGAACTATCGCCACCCCAATGCCATGCTTGACTTGCTTGCAAGCGAATTCTAGGCCAGTGTCACCCAGAAACTTGGAATCCTGCACAAACGACGTCAGCTGAAATTTATTTTGACATTTCAGCACGTCGTCTGAAATCCGTCGTCAGCCATTCTACGCTGCCCATCCACTTGATCGCGTCTGGTTGCCGCTGGAAAATGCAGACTGCCAACACCAGCCCCTGTCCGCCATCATCGCTATTCTTCTGTCTCAGGTTCCTGAGTGCCTGCCAACGCCTCCTGAAAACGGCCCAACCGCCACGACACAAAAATCCAAATCACCACGACCGGAATCAAGCAAAGGTTAAGGGCTCTCAAGCCCAGTCCTTCAAGACCGGTGAAAGTGGAAGCCGAAGCAGCATCACTGCCACGCAGTACCACCGTATCGATAAACCCTTTGGACTTGTACTTATCTTCTCGCTTCACCACGGTAAAAAGCACTTCACGAGCTGGCACAGTGATCCCGTAACCTGCTGCGCGGCCAATCACGACGGCTATGACCATTACCTGCAAACTCGAATTGTATGCGAGCGTTGAGAAGCTACCGAGATAGATCACAGGCAGCACCATAAGGGCAACAGCAACTCCACCAAACCGAAGGATGAAACTCGAAAGAAACAACTGAGCCACCAGCGTTAGTACCTGAGTCGCGAGATCAATATTTGCAAACAGCTGCGTCCGATCAGATTCCTCAGGTAGAGCTGCTTTCACGATCGCTGCCTGTTGAAAGTACATCTGTGTGCCACAAAACTGCACGAAAAAAATGAAGATGCAGATGAACTGGAGGTAACGGGACCGCAAAATGTGGGTCACGGCATTCCACCAACCGCTCCGGGCAGGCGGAACAGTTGCTTCCACTTCGACCACACCCGACTTACGATCCGCCTGGGCCAGCACTGCAACTTGCTTCTCGAGCATCCAAGCACAGAGCAGACCCAATTCAATGACAACAATCGGCAACAGCATGAACTGATCCTTCGTCAGCAGCTGAGCCAACTGGCTAGTGAGTAAAGATCCAACAAAGGCTCCTGCCGTTCCGCCAGCTGCAATGAATCCGAACAGGCGTTTTGCCTGACGACTGGAAAACAGGTCAGCAAGAACGCTCCAAAACACTGTGGTGGCAAAAACGCCGAAAAAACTTATCCAGACAAACAAGACCCAAGCTGCCCATGCTTGAACAACCTCTGAATCACTCCGAAGAAAAATCCAAAAACCCACGAGGCAAAGTGCGAAGGCTTGATAAACCACGCGGACCAGCCACCGACGTGACAGTGAATTCACAAGAACACCGTAAGCAGGCACAGCCGCCAACATGGTCAAGAAGGATGCGTAAAACAGCTGTTTCAGATCCTCAGAATCAACCAAACTGCCAAGCGTCTCACGAACTGGACGTATGACAAAGTATCCCAGCAGAAGAAAGAACAGCCAAACAGTGGCAAGAAGAACACTAGTCCGTTCTCCCTCATGGATAAGTGGCGTCCAACGTTTGCGGAAAAAATCCCTGACCATTTCGTACACACCTACGCATTACATTCCGACGTCATGTTCCATCAGCTCAACGATCCCATCAGCTCAACGATCCCATCAGCTCAACGATCCCCAGTCCACTGACAGGCGTTTCCTCCTCATTCCGGAATCATCTTGACGTTTGCGGGAGGCTTCAGGTCACGCACCAACCAACTGACTTGCGCCTCTGATCTTTCCCGCAGTAGTGCATCAAACAAAGCATTGGCCGCGTCACGCCGCAACTGGGATTGATCGGTCAAGTCTTCAAATTGCAGATTGCCTGCCTCAACCTGATGCAGCAACACCAGGTGGATCCCCAGCGGACTCTGAATCGCAGCACTGACGTCGCCGGTCTTCATTTTTCGAATGGCCGTCATCAAGCTACCTGGCAAATCACCATTCTTTTGAACCCAGCCCACTTTCCCACCATCAGATGCTGATGCAGACTCACTATGCTCGACCGCGGCATCGTAAAACGCCTGGTCCGGGGTTTCGCTGACGCGAATCTGATCTGCCAATTCCTTAACGTTTGCGAGAGTTGTACGCCACGAAGCCGCATCACTTTTATCAGCTTTGACAAATATCTGAGAAACCTCCCAGCGACCACCTGCATACTGATCACGATGAAGATTGAAGAACTTCTTCAGATTCGCGTCATTCAAACGGCTTTTGAGGTATTGTCCCCACGCCAGTCTCCAACGCAGGTCCGTTACAAGTGAATTTTCATCAGCCATCCGATCGGATGCCTGCTTCTGAAGGCTGCTGCCGCGACGTCTCAGGTCTGATGCGAGCGTTTCAATCTGACGTTTCAGCATCGCTTCCAGAGTAGCGCCCCCCTTTGCCTCAAGTGACTTCATCGCCAAGTGCCGCCGAACGATCAGAGCCGCAGTCGCCCGCCGGACCTCTGCTCCAACACGCTGCAAATCTTTGGCTTGCAGACGTTCCGTGAGCACCAGATTCAATTCACCAAAAAACACCGGTTCGCCATCAATGGCCGCAATAGGATCCCCAGGCTCCAGGTCATCCCCCGCGGCGAAACAAGGCACGGCAGAAAACATCAAAATGCAACCGAGCGATAGGAACACAACAAAATTATTCACGGCAGTGGAATATCCTGTATCACGAATGACACTTCATTAGGAACGATCGAGGTGGCTGACCGATACACAAATGTCGACTCATCTGCATCATCGCCAAGATCGAAACGGTAAGCCATACCAACACCCGTTTCGGTGGCTCGATAGCGTTCAAAACCAAACACTTCTGCTTTCGTCCCATCTTTCAGCCGGACGTAAGCTTTGTTCTCAAGGATCCAGGAATAATGACTTTCCAGTGCGCGTCCAGCATTATCAAGCTCA
>Ga0315321_10000493_pt1 | contig 29122 bp, 16 predicted proteins | sample M180m21515metaG_FD_203464 | JGI IMG/M metagenome (GOLD analysis project Ga0315321, IMG submission 203464) | Ammonia-oxidizing marine archaeal communities from Monterey Bay, California, United States - M1 80m 21515 | ecosystem: Environmental > Aquatic > Marine > Intertidal zone | place: USA...
GTGTAGGTTTGCTGACACCAAAAGCACTCGACGCGTGGCTCAAAGACCCAGCCAACCACCGGACATTAAAAGTCCAATTACCTGCGGGGCTCGATGCCGCTGAGGCAAACATTTACATCCCTGAGAACAATCCGATGACCCGAGCGAAGATCGAGTTGGGGCGTCAGTTGTACTTTGATGAGCGTTTGTCTTCGGACAACACCATTTCGTGTGCTTCGTGTCATGATCCACTGCAGGGCTATGGAGCAGAGACTGCGTTCGGAATCGGTGTAAGAGGTCAACAAGGTGGTCGGAATTCCCCCATTTCTTACAATCGTATCCTGAGTAAAGGGCAGTTCTGGGATGGCAGAGCTGGGTCCCTCGAGGAACAGGCCGTTGGGCCTGTGGCGAACCCAATCGAAATGGGAAATACGCACGCGGCTTGCGTCGATACGTTGAAGAATATCCCAGGTTACAAGAAACAGTTTGACGCGATTTTTGATGATGGGGTCACCATTGACAATGTCGGTATGGCGATCGCAACGTTCGAGAGAGCGATTGTGACTGGGCCCGCTCCCACCGATGCGTACGAGGCAGTGCAAAAATTCGAAAAAGTGTTCGCGGATGACCTCGAGTACCTCGACGAAGAGCCTGAACTGAAAGCAAAGTACGCCAAGCTGAAGCAGGCCACTGCAGACTCGCCCATGACCGAGTCAGCCCAACGGGGTATGGTTTTGTTCTCCGGAAAAGCAAATTGCACGGCGTGCCACGCTGGGGCGAACTTTACTGACGAGCAATACCACAACTTGGGTGTTGGCATGGCTGCCGACAAGCCTGATCTTGGGCGGTATGCAGTCACCAAGGACAAGAAAGATTGGGGGGCTTTCAAGACACCGACCCTCCGCAATGTTGCGGCGTCGCCGCCGTACATGCATGACGGCAGTCAGAATACGTTGGAGGAAGTCGTTGATTGGTATGACAAAGGCGGCCACAAGAATGCTGGACTCAGTGACAAAATGAAGGTTCTGAAGCTGACCGATCAAGAGAAAGCGGACCTCGTAGCCTACATGGTTGAGGGTCTGACCGGTGATTTTCCAGTGGTAAATCAGGGACGTCTTCCCTGATCACCGCAGGGTGATGTTTCAGTACCTGATTGAAGTGCGTTAAGTAATTTTTCAGGCACTCCGATGCCAACGACATGAACAACGCCGACGTAATCGTCGGCGTTGTTTTTTTTAAAACCAACCTTCTCCGCAACAAATGTGATTGTGTGATCGGCGAGAAGTGTGGGGTGGGAAGCTTCACCCGTATCGCAGTCCAGGCCTGTAGGGATGTCGATTGCGATTCGCATCCCTGAATGAACGTTTGCCATTTGGACCAAATCACGATAACAACCACGTAAAGGTCCGCGTGCGCCGGTCCCAAGTAAGGCATCCACGACTGCAGCAGCTTTCTGATCTAAGTCCGGGATGTTGGCTTCATACGCTTCCGGATCGATAATCCTCATGGGGATTTCTGATCGCGCGGCAATCATGGCATTGATGTGGGCGTCGCCACTCAGTTTGGCCACGGGGACAGCACAGATCATGTCGATTTCTCGGCCCATGAGTTGCAGGTGTCTGGCGATCACATACCCGTCTCCCGCGTTATTTCCGCTACCACACAATACCTCGATTGGGCCTTCCGGAACTACTCGATGAATGATTTCAGCGGCGCGGGAACCGGCATTCTCCATCAGCACGATACCTGGGATTCCGTATTCCTCGATCGCAGTTTGGTCGACGGATCTAACCTGTGCTCGTGTCAGTGCCGGCAAGTTTGTCATTTTCAAATTCCAATGTTCGTGCGATACTAAGAGCAAAGCCTTTACAGGCCGAGGGTATACGTGAATGGAAGAAGTTCGGGGGCTACCAGAGGTGAATCATGCCGCTATACGAGTTTGAGTGTAAGTCCTGCGACAGCGTTGTCGAAGTACTTGTCAGGTCAACGTCGGAAACAAAAGCATGCCCAGATTGTGGCAACGTCGAATTAAAACGGCTCTTAAGTGTGCCGGCCAGTCCTGCAATCGCAAGTAAATCCAGTTTGCCGACGGCTGGAGGAGGTGATGCCTGCGGCGCTCCGCGATGTTGTGGCGGGGGGTGTCAAGATTAGAAGTGTATCTGCTTCGTGTTCAGAGGTCTGTTCCAGATCACGTCCACTTGTCGCAACTACATAATCCCATGTGGGAAGCTGCCATTTGTGAACGGACAAGTTGGTGGAACCGGGATCCACCAGCAGGTCAGTGCGATTGATGGTTACCGTCCCAAGGCTCACGCGGAGGTAGCGGGGAGTTGCCGTTCGGAGTGGGCCAAGTGGGGCAGACTGCTGCGGGGTGGTGTCCACGTGTCGTGGTGGGCTTCTGATGGTAACCTTACCCGGGCAAGCCTGCGTAAAGGTGGTTTCTGTTCCTGTCACTTAGCGCGAGAGAAGTTAATGTCCGATCCCAGCGAATCTCACGTAAGTTCACAGAATGAGTCTGCAGTGGCTCCGCGGTTGCATCTGTCCCGACGCGGTTTATGTGCCTGTTTGATACTGATGGTTGTCGCTGGATTGTCGGTCTACGCCATGTTCCCGGAGCGTGTTGGTGGGCCACCCCTGCCGGTTGCGGTGGAGCTTGGAAAGGGGGTAATGCCAACGGCTGACGGTGCGGGGAAACTGTTGACGGAAGTGATCGTTCTGACCAATCTTACTGATCATCCGATTCCACGATTCTCAATTGAGATCAATGATCAGTATCTGCTTATCCGAGATGCGCCCCTGGAAGCAAATGAGCGGTTGGAATTGCCTCAGCGAGTATTTACGGATAAACGCAGTAGTCATCGATTCAACCCAATCAAGTATCCTGTCGAGGCAGTGACGCTTACCGGCCAACTGCCATCGGGAGCCCGAGGGGTCACTCGAGTTCTATTTGAGGATGGTGTGATCACCGATACCCACTAGACTGTAGCCTGTTGGGATCGCGTAATGCGGCAATAACTGTGGAGCTGAAGTCCTGTGCCGCCGGTGGCAGCCCGCGCTCTCTTCGAGGGGGGGCAATGGACGTGATTCACCGCGTTTGCGATGATGCTTGATTCATTTGTTCGCCGGGGAGTCATGAGAATGCCTGTGTTCGCTTTGATTGTGAAATTTGATCGCCTCACCCGCATTGGGTTGCTCTGTGGGATTGTCGTACTGGCTTTGAGTCCTTCTGTTTCGGGGCAGGGACGGAAGAGTGATTATGAACGGGCAAAGACCTACTCATCGCGGGTGCGGAATCTTGTCTTTCGCGATGCAGTCAAGCCAAATTGGTTCGATGCTGATCGCAAGTTCTGGTATCGCGTTCAAACCGACGTGGATTCGTTTGAGTATGTGTTGGTCGATACCGAGGGCGGAAAACGAGAGATAGTTTTCGATCACGAGAAGGTGAGTGGGATTCTTTCAAGCCAGTTGAAACGTAAAGTTGACGTAACCAAGGCGAGGCTCGTTGAATTCACGATCGCGCCGGATGCCAAGAGTTGCTCGTTTCAATACGGGGGGCGAAACTGGAGCTTGAGATTACCGGAGGCCGAGCTGGTCTCCGCCGCGAAATCACAAGACACCGGCGCAGCCGAGGGTTTGCCAGCAGAAACGCGTCTGGTGCGGAGCAACAGCCAAGGAGAGCGAACCCCCATTCGATTTGCAAACCGTTTGGAAAAAGTTCTCGAGGTTTACTGGATCAGGTCGAATGGTGAGTTGAGACGCTACGGTTCAGTCGATCCGGGCAGTGAATACGATATATCAACCTTCGTCGGAGATTCATGGTTATTGAAAGATCTTGGTGGCCGTGATGTGGCCGTCTTCGTTGCAAGGCATGATGAGGATTTGGCGATTGTCGATCAGACAACAAACCCACCTCAAACAAAGAAGCATCTTCCGGCAAAAACCAAGCCAAAAGCTAAAGGAAAGTCTGACAACGCCAAGCGACGATATAGCGGTCCCAATCGCTCACCAGATCAGAAGTGGTCGGTGGCGTTTCGGGATGCAAATGTGTGGCTGCGAAATCTTGACACTGGCAATGAGCGAAAGCTTACAGATGACGGTGACGCAAAGAATGTTTATCAAGGACAAGTTTGGTGGTCGCCTGACTCAACACACTTTGCCGTGATGCGTTTGTCCCCGGGATTGAAACGCACGATTCATCTTATCGAATCGGCACCCCGTGATTCGATTCATGCGAAACTGCTGACGATGTCTTACGCTAAACCTGGTGATCGGATCGATCAACGACGCCCTGTTTTATTTTCATTAGCAAAGAATTGGGAACCACGGTTAGTCGACAACGCCGATTTTTCCAATCCCTACAGCACTCGTGATCTTGCGTGGAAGCCGGACAGTCGTTCGTTTTCCTTCCTGCATAATCAACGCGGACACCAGCGTCTGTCTCTGGTTACCGTTGATGCTGCGACGGCAGTGCCAACGCTGACCATTGATGAACGAACTGCTACCTTCATTTGCTATTCGGGCAAGTCGTACTTTCGTCGCTTGAACGAAACGAATGAATTGATTTGGATGAGTGAACGCAGCGGTTGGAACCACCTGTATCTACTTGATGCAACTACTGGGAGCGTCAAACGGCCTTTGACTCAAGGGAACTGGGTCGTGAGGAAAGTGCAGCGGTTTGATCCGCAAACGAGAACAATTGAGCTGGAAGTGTCTGGTTTGGATCCCGGGCAGGATCCCTATTACCGCCATCTGATTCGTGTCGATTTGGATAGCGGTGAAATGGTCAGATTGACAGCGGGAGATGGGGATCATACCTGGGAGTACTCACCCAACCGAAGATATTTGTTGGATCGTTATTCCCGTGTCGATATGCCAGCAGTCACCGTGTTGCGGGATGCAAGGACGGGACGCAAAATTTGTGTTCTGGAAAAGGGGGACATGAGTCACCTGCTCTCCACTGGCTGGCAACCACCGGAACGATTTGTTGCCAAAGGAAGGGATGGCAAAACGGATATTTATGGGATCATTGTCCGTCCAACCAACTTTGATCCAAAAAAGAAATACCCAGTGCTGGAACAAATCTATGCGGGGCCGCACTCCTCGTTCGTTCCCAAATCATTTGGCTTGCAGACAGGGTTGTATGCCATGGCCGAGTTGGGATTCATCGTTGTCAAAATGGATGGTATGGGAACGAGTAACCGCAGCAAGGCATTTCATGACGTATGTTGGAAGAACCTCGGAGATAGTGGTTTTCCTGATCGCATTGAATGGATCCGGGCAGCCGCCAAGAGTCGACCGGAAATGAATCTTGAGCGAGTGGGGATTTGGGGTGGGTCCGCAGGCGGCCAGAGCGCCATGCGTGCTCTACTTGCCCATGGAGATTTCTATCATGCAGCGGTAGCGGACTGCGGTTGCCACGATAATCGGGTGGACAAAATTTGGTGGAATGAACAATGGATGGGGTGGCCCATTGGACCGCATTACGAAGAACAGTCGAACGTCACACAGGCTCATCGCTTGCAGGGTGATCTGATGTTGATCTGGGGCGAACTGGATCGCAACGTTGACCCAGCAAGCACCATGCAAGTCGTAAATGCGCTCGTCAAGGCAAATAAAGATTTCGTTCAGTTGATTGTGCCTGGAGCCGGGCATGGTTCTGCCGGCCACCCATACGCACGTCGACGTCAAGCCGACTTTTTTGTGAGGTCATTGTGGGGACGCGAACCGCGGTCCGAGTGAGAAATCACAAGGGTGTATTTTCGCATCAGCGTGGTTTCTGCTCGTGGCGCCAATGATGATCAAAGCTGCCGGCCGTCAGCAGCGATGCACCATTTTCAATTTGACTGATAGTCAGCCAATCGCACGAAGACAAAATAGAAGGATTTGGCATGTCGCAACCACTGTATAAATTGCTATCCCAACAAGAATGGCGGCAGGTGCTGGAGGCACAGGCGTTGGCAGGATTTGGCATCGACCTGGCAGATGGGTTTATCCATCTTTCATCTGCAGAGCAGGTGAAAGAGACCGCTCGCCTTTATTTTTCTGGGCGCGAAGATCTGATGTTGGTCATCATCGATGGCGACTGTTTGGAAGATTCTCTTCGTTGGGAAGAATCACGTGCCGGGGCACTTTTTCCGCATGTCTACGGCGTGATCCCGATGGCCGCCGTCCTCGGTGCAGAAATGCTGCCGCTGGGAGCAGGCGGCGAACATCAGTTTCCGTTTTGACCCTAGCTGGTTTTGTCTGCAAGTAACTTGGGCCTACCGTAATTTGCCACGAATGGCTCCGCGAAGTTTGCCAAGGTAAGCATCTGCATCCCCTACTTCATTTTGCACCTTGCGGCCCATTTCGTCGATGAATTTCTCTGCATTTGCGAGAAGTGACTGAGCTTCATTCTGTCGGGAACCCAACCACTGCTGTAAGGCAATCGACTGGTTGGTGTGTTCTTGGCGAATGGTTGCAGCCAGTTGACGCTTGGAGTCAGCGACCTGTTTGGCGATCGCGTCCTCACCTGCGCGACGTAGCACTTGCCCAAGGTTTGAGGTCAAGTTCAGGTCGAGGTCTCGCCACGTTCCGGAGAATCTAACATCCATTTCAATTCGATCTACAAACGAAAGACTCTCACGCAAAGATTCGGCAGCAGCTGAGTTGGCAAATTTTGCAGGTGCACTCAGGTCCAGTGAAACTCCGGTTTGTTTGCTGACGAGGCGTCCATCGAGTTGGTCCCCTTCGGTCTTGATCTGGACCCAAAGCTCACGTTGTCCGCCGGTGATTTGAATTGAAGTTTCACCGTCATTACCGATGCGGAGTGGTTTGGCGTCGATCTCTGGCCAGTGCAGGGTCAAGAGATCCACCTTTGCATTTTGTCGGCGATCTCGAACGTATTCGGCGCGGACGATTTCCGGGCCTTCTAAGCGTAGACTGACTCGAGTTGGTTTATCAAGTTTCTCAGGATTAGGCGTCAGGTTCTCCAGGAAACCTTTCATCTGGTAGCGTTGGCCACCCGCTCGCAGCGAGCCGCTTACTTCGCAGTGACGCACTAGCAATCCTGGACCAGGTTGCGGAGTGAGGTCGTGGTCGACCCCGCGGATGCGTACGCTTTCTGGCGCGACAACGGTGTAGTTCGCCAAGGTACGACCACCATCCATATACGAACGTATCTGTTGGATCTGCTCACGTACAGCATCACTCAGCATTTCAATTCCCAGATCGCCCGACGACGCAAGGTCTCCCGGTACGTATTGATCGACTTTTGCCAAGTCGATTTGTTTTGCCTGATCGAGACGTACAAGATCTGCTTGAAGTCTGCTTGGCAGCGAGTCGATCGCACGGTGCACGCTACTCAACTCTGATCGTGCATTTCGGGCACGCGCCAAAGTTCGTTGCAGTTCGGGAAGATCACGCAGTGGATTTTCAACCACCCTGGCTTGGTCTCGCACACCCCGAATCTGTTCCTCTAGATTCTTGGCGCGGATCACCAAAGCTTTGTACTCAGCTTCCCATTTTGACCGGATTTGTTGGCTGCATTTCACCGTTTCGAGGTCCACCAAAACGGATTTGGCTTCGTCAGTAAGGCGACTGGTTGTGGCTCCGATCAATTGGTCGAGCGTTGGTCCGGTACTAGTACTGTCAACGGCCTCAATTTTCTCCAGTCGACCTAGTCGTCCACTTGTTTTGCGTTGTGCGCCAATCTCGATTCCCGAGATGACCCCTTCTTTTGCAACCCAGCGGCGACGAAGCAAAGCATCACCGTCCATGACAAGTTCAATGGACCTTGCTCGAAATGCATCTCGCATCTCCTTGCCATCTCTTGGGTCCGTGACGCGCACGTCGGAAAAATAGATGCTCGGTGGGAACAAGCCAACCTGCGTGTCCTTGATCTCAACTTTAGATCCCGTTGCCGTTTCCAGGCCACGTACGGTGACGTACTGGGCAACTGGCCCCATGCCCCAACGCAAGAGAGCTAGCACAGCAATGACAATCAAGAGCCGTGTCAATACAAATCGCCAGCGTATCATGCTGCTTTCCTTTGCTGAGAGTCACGCAATTGGCGAAGCAGATAATTCAATGCTTCGTCCATTGGTTCTGAATCACTTTGCTTTGCCTCAGTGGTTGCCTTTGCCTCTTGTGCACCGCGGTGATCTGTCATGCGAATGACGTCGATGCGTGTTTCAATTGCAACTTGCGGCTCCTCGGATGGTTCCGATTCAATTTCGATGAAGTCAACCGGTTCATGGGCCCGCCTCTTGGAAACAGCGTTGGAACTTTGCTTTGACGCTGTTTGGGAGGCGGTCTTTGGTGGTGAAGAGTGATTTGGCACTGTGTGCCCATGGTCGACCAGAAACACTTGGTGCGGACTCGTTTGGGGCGTCGATATTGCTGGCACGGACGCTGTTTTGCTGATTTTCTCAGTGCTCGCCTTGGTGGGCGCGACAAGACGGAAAATGGGATAGGTGATCAGGAAAACCGGGACGACTGAAGTCAAACCAATCAAGAAGCTGCCCATCACGATCGTGTTGTTGAGGTCCGTCCAAGGGATGAAGGGAAGGCTCCATGCCGTTTGAGTGGTTTGTTGCAGTTGCGGATGGGTCAGGATGAAGTTGCCAACTTCATGCGAATAGGGATCGAGTTTGATTGCCAGAAACGTTGCGCAAACAGCGGTCAGTCCTGCCATTGCATGATTGATTTTCAGTGACAGTACAAGAATCACAAGTACAAATGCAAGCAAATTTCCGTGGGGTACGACGCCCAGCAACAGCCCCAGCGCGATTCCCCACGCGAGTTGGTGCGGGTACTTACGGCCCTCGATCGCGCGACGCACGCTGTTGACAAGTTTTACGATCCAAAAAATCATTTTGTTGCGCCTCCGTGCGCATACAGATTTCCATAGACTCCGTGCGCATGCACTTTTCCACAGACACTTTCCGAGTTTAGTATCGGCACGTCGTTGCTGATAAATTCAGTACAGCCGTTAGCTTTTCCCAAACCAGATCAATTTTCGTGATCCCGTTGGTTTTCCGACTCATCATTTCCCTGTTCTCGGGGGGGGGCGTGTGGTTTGTGGTCAAACACTGTTTGCTTTCAGTGTTTTTTGGAGTTGGATAGCGTGTTTTTTGGCGAGACATGGCCCGTAATGCCTTGCAAAAAACAAGATAAACGCCCAGAAAATTCGGTTTCGACGTTTCATGGACCAGACGTGTCAAAGGGCTGGCCGAAGCTGTGAGGTTGGAAGTGCAACTGAGTTCGGTATCTCGGATATGATTCTCGTTTGGATAATTCGAGTCATGTTTTTGCATGACTTGACCTATTCCGAGCTTCGGTTTTACAGAATGGTGGAAGAGATTGGTCCGCTTCGACCTGTTGGGATGAGCGGTTCGATCGCAGGAATGAGGGAATGAGCTTTGGAAAAAGCTGACCCGTTGTAATTAAAAGAGGGTAATAGAAACGCGTGAAACTTTTTTCGACTTCTTGTGAAACTGTTTATCTGGGGTGGGACGCTCCCTTGCTTCCGCGTGCTGCTGGCTTCCTGCGAGAGAGGTTTGCAGATAAGGCGAATTGTGACCTGAGTGGTACGATTTGTGTACTGCCATCATCACGCAGCGTGCAGCGTTTCAAGCAACTGCTGCGTGATGAAATGGTATCGCAGGAATTGCAGTATTCACTGCCCAAAATCATTACCATTGGCCAATTGGCTGAGTTTTTGCACACACATAAAATCCCCGTTGCGTTGGAGATTGAGCAGACATTGGCGTGGGCAAGTGTGCTGCGGACTCAAGACCCCGATGATTTGAAACCGCTGTTTCCAGTCATTCCGACTCTCGATCCGATTGGGGCATGGTTAGACCTTGCTTCAACAATGAGACGTCTGCACGAGGATCTCTCTGCCAATGAGATGACGTTTCGTGGTGTTGTGGACGTGACTGAGACCGATTCTGAAAAGCGGCGGTGGGAACTGCTGAGCAGACTGTTTGATCAATACCTTGCCACGCTCTCCGAGGCGGGGGTTTGTGATCCACATTGGGAAAGACGCGAAGCTGTGTTGCAGGGCGCTTGTCACGCGCAGGGCAAGGTGGTTCTGATAGGGACAAGTGATCTGAGTAAGGCGATGGTTGCCATGCTGCGGGCGCAGGATGAGGAACTGATTTCGCTGGTCGCCGCACCGGAAAGTGATTCCTGGCGATTTGATGAATTCGGTTGTGTTGAAACAAAAGGCTGGCTCGAACACCACCTGCCACTGCAGGATGAACAGCTCGTCAGTGCAGGAGACGTGGCCGAGCAGGCCATGGCGGTTGCTGCGTCTCTGGCTGATCTGGGAGATGAATTCTCTACCGATCAGGTTACTGTTGGTGTCACCGATGAGTCGCAGGTTGGCCCAGTTGAAATTGAGTTGCGGGGTTGTGGATTAGGCACTTCCAGAAATCTCGGATGGCCAATTTCTCAAACAGCGATTGGACGTCTGTTGAATTTGACGTCGACATTCTTGCAACGAAGAAACTGGCAGTCGCTTGCATCTCTTGTGAGGCATGCTGACGTAGCTCGCTACATTACCAGAGAACTGGGGCAAGGTAGTACATCCGATTGGTTGACCGAATTGGATCGTCTGCTGTCAAATCACTACCCCATCAAAACACGGGATGCGCTCTCTCCGAAGGCTGCCAAAGCCTATCCTCTAGTGAGTGAAGTGTTGAGTATTGTCGAGGAATGGCTCGCTGAATTTACAAGCAGAGAGCAGTCAATTGCTCAGTGGAGTAGCGTGATAGAAGCGTGGTTGGAAGTCCTCTACGGCGAAGACAATCATAACGATGCCGATGGGGCGGAAACACAAGCAGGAAGAGCTGGTTCCGTGGTGCAAGACTCGCAAGGCTCTGATTCGGATGTCGCGTCCATTACCCCAACGCAAACCATTACCCCAACGCAAACCAGTACCCCGACGCAAACACGAACGCAGCGAGCATTTGAAACGGTAAAGCGGTTGACGCAGCGGTTCGAACAACTCAATGCTGATCTCGATCTGGTTGTTTCGGGTTCCGCTGCTTTGGAAATGCTTTCCGGACGTCTTGCTGATGCACGCGTAGCCGATCACCGAGGTGAAAATGAGGTCTTGATTCTGGGGTGGCTGGATCTCTCATTGGATGATTCGGAAGCGATGGTGGTCGTGGGGCTCAATCATCCTTTTGTTCCCGGTGCGGTGACGAGTGATCCCTTTTTGCCTGGGACGCTTCGCAGCAAGCTTCGCATGTCAGATAATGAGCGGCGGTATGCACGTGATCTTTACGCCATGCATCTCATCTTATGTGTTCGTAAGTCGGTCCGTTTTATTGTGGGTCGCCGTGCCGCCGATCAGACGCCAACGCCCCCAAGTCGCCTGCTGGCTGCTACTGAGCCAGTGAACGCCGCTCGGAGGGTGAGGAATCTTCTTGATGGGCCCAAAAAGTCACTGCTCGTTCATCATGACTGGGACCAAACAACTGAGGGGCTGGCATTAGCAATCCCAACCTTGCCCATGTTGGGAATGAATGGGCGTGTTCGAACAATGAGTGTCACTGCTTTTCGGGACTATCTCGATTGCCCTTACCGTTTTTACCTGCGGCATGTGTTGAAACTTCGGCCGATGGACGACGCCACGGGGGAATTGGCTGCAAATCAGTTTGGTGACATGGTACATGGAGCCTTGGAAACTTTTGGTGATTGTTCGGATCGGGATGAAACCCAACTTGGGAAAATCGAGGAAGCGTTGCTGTCGCACCTGAGTGACTACGTCGCAGAACATTATGGAAACGCCGTGTCCTCGGCTGTGACGCTGCAAGTGGCACAGGCGGAACGGCGCCTCAAGGCGGTTGCCAGACAGCAGGCCGCACGAATTGCTCAAGGATGGACAATCCATGCGTCGGAAGCTGCTGTGAATGAAAGCGATGGTGCGGGAATTGAAGTCGATGGGATGATCATGGGGTTACGCGGACGTTTTGACCGCATTGATTTTCATGCACAGACCGGGCGCTATGCAATTCTTGACTATAAAACTCATGGTCACCGCCCAGAAAAGAAACATCTCAAAAAAGTAGATGGAGCTTATCAGTGGATTGATTTGCAATTGCCGCTGTATCGCATGATGGTGCCATTCCTCGGTATTAAGGAAGATCCAGCTACCGTTGAGTTGGGTTACTTCAATATCAGCGAAAAAGATGAGGAAACGAAGATCAATATCGCTGAATTTACTGAGGAACAAATGGCTGAGGCCGTAGAGATTATCGAGGGATGTGTCCGCGGAATTTGGGCAGAACAGTTTGAGCCTACGGCAGAACGCGTGCAGTACGATGATTACGACATGATTTTGCAGACAGGAATCACACGTCGGTTGGTGGATGAGTTGGGATCCTCAGCGAAGGAGGTGCAGTCATGAGTGAATCAACACAGAGTGAAGCAGGCGAAGGAGGATCAAAACGCGACGACCTTGTCCAGCAGAATGAATCAATGCAAGGCAATCAGGGCCGTTTGCAGGGTCAACAAGGGGCGCCGATGAAGAAGGAATTTGTAGGCGACCAAAGGACCAAGAAGGGCTCCGGGGAGAATGCTGTTCCCAACGAAATCGCGGTTGCAGCAAAGAGCCACCAGCCCGACGAGGATCCAGGTGAAGACGATGGTGCGGCTTCTGATGGGATGTTGTTGCCAACGGTGGTGCGAGCTTCTGCTGGAACCGGAAAAACATACCGCCTGACGGCTCGGCTGATGCGAATTCTGTTGCAGGGTGCTGCGCCAGAGTCAATTTTGGCGACCACGTTCACCCGGAAAGCAGCAGGTGAGATTCTGGATCGGGTTCTGTTGACACTTGCACATGCTGCCAATGAGAGTGATCCAGCAGCTCTGGAAGCGTTGCGTGAGCAGGTCGACTTGCCAACGCTACCTCGTTCTGCATGCCTGCAGATGTTTGACAAGTTGCTGCGTAACGTGCACCGTCTCCGGATTTGCACGTTGGACAGTCTCTTTTCGCAATTGGCAAGATCCTTTTCTTTTGAATTAGGTCTGCCGCCGGCATGGCGTTTGACGGATGAAATTGAGGAGATTTGGCTGCGTGAACAAGCGGTTGATGCCCTCATCGCAACATTAGAACCAGCGGAAATGATGGCTCTTCTTTCGATGCTTGGGAAAGGTGAGAACCGTCGGTCGATCGCGAGGGAGTTGCTGCAGGTTGTTGATACGGCCTATAGCGGGCAACGCCAGTGTGGTTTGAAAGTCTGGGAGAAGTTGGCAGCCCCCAAAGCTCCAAGTGACAAGGAACTTGCTGAAGCCGTCCTTGCCATGCGTTCTGTGCAGTTGCCTCAAAAACGCCTGATGACTCGATTGGAAAAACTGGCACAACAAATCGAGACAAAAGACTTTGGTGCACTTGCTGACGACACGTTGATTGCAAATATTGCCAGTGCAAGACGGTTGAACACGGAAGTGAAGTACTTTCGCTCACCTTTTCCTGAGGAACTCGATGATGCGTTCGACACGTTGTACGCTGCGGTACGTACGAATGTTTTGGGACTGTTGAAGGGTCAGAATATCGCAACAGGCAAGGTGCTCGATGTTTACAACAATAACGTGACAGACTTGAAACAGTCTGCTCGCGTTCTGGGATTTGAGGACGTTTCTATTCGGCTCGCGTCACGGTTCGCATCGCTGGATCAAAGATTGTTGGGTGATCGCATGGATGGTGCAATCCATCATGTGCTGTTGGATGAATTTCAAGATACTTCCCCTGTGCAGTGGCAGGTTCTGCGACCGCTTGCGATGCGCGTGACCGACCCTGAAACAGCGAATGACCAAGTCCAAGACGATCGTCAGGTGGGGCAGTCGTTCTTTTGTGTGGGTGACACCAAGCAGGCGATTTACGGCTGGCGCGGTGGTGTGGCAGAAATCTTTGACGCTGTGGCAGACCAGATCCCCGACGTCATCGAGGATGAGCAGAACACTAGTTATCGCAGCAGCCAGATTGTCGTTGATGTCGTTAACCAGACCTTTAAAAATCTAATTCGGCATCCCATCGCAGATGCAGCAGATGCTGCTGATCCAACCAATAAGGCAACCTATGAAGCTGCTGCATTAAGAACCTTCTGCAGACGATTTCCGGAACACAAGGCATTCAAGAATAAGTTGCTTGGTCATGTTCAGGTCATGACTTCTGCCAATCCAGAGAATGCAGATAGCGAGGCGCGGCAGCAAGCATGTTATGAACGCGCCGCAGACTTGGTGGCAGAGTTGAATCGCAAGGCTCCAGAGAAGTCCATTGGCATTCTGACTCGTACCAATCGTGGTGTTGCCCAGTTGATTTTCATGTTGGAAAACCTCGGGGTCGAAGTTAGTCAGGAGGGTGGGAATCCGCTGACCGATGCAGCTGCTGTCGAAACAATTCTGTCCACCTTGATGATGGCGGAGCATCCCGGTGATGGGCGTTGGGAATTTCATGCCAGGTCGACACCGCTGGGCGACCTGCCTCAATTTGGGCCCGACTACGTGCGGGACATGGTTGAGGAACGGGGGTTAGCTGAATCAATTGAGTTTTTTGCCGGAGTGTTGGCGCCTGCTTGTGACGAGCGAGAAACGCTCAGGTTGGAACAATTGACTCGCCTCGCAATCAGTTACCAACTGCAGGCAGCCCCCAGACTCAGGGACTTTGTCCGTTTGGTGCGTGAAAAACGTGTCGAGCGGCCACAGATCGCACCTGTTCGAGTCATGACGGTTCACCAATCCAAGGGCTTGGAATTTGATGCGGTTGTGTTGCCGGAACTTGACGGTGCATTGACGCGCGCATCGGGCAGTTCCGTCTCGGACATCAAAGAAATAGGTGAGCCGCCCGAAGGAATGACACGTTACCTGAATCAGAAAGCATGGCACTTTTTGACTGGGCACTGGCAGCGTGTCTTTGGCGCGCAGGCAGCCGGTGGTATGACAGAAGCTCTATGCTTGTTGTATGTGGCGATGACGCGTGCCCGTCAGGGGCTGTACATCATCATGCAGCCGGCGAAAAAATCGGCATTCGATGTGAAGACGGGAGCATCTTTGGTTTATCACGCTCTCGGTTGTGAGCAGGATCCCACTGAAAATGAGGTACTGCTGTACGAACATGGTAATGAAGACTGGTGGGCGGATACCACCACAGATTCAGAGACCGTGTGCCAACAGAATGAGGGGGAGACTGAAAGTGCGATTCGATACCCAGGTCCTGTGCGGATCCAGTTGCGCGCCGCTCAGGAAGTTCCCAATGCTTCTGCCACCGGTTAGGGTGGCGTTTGCCCTTTTTTGCACTAGCGATTGATGGATTAGGGTTTCCCAATCAGAAAAAGTTGTGTCCCCGTGCGTACGACGAAGCCGTTTGGAATGGGAGCGACACCATATTGGATCTCTCCAGCAAATCCACCAGGCCCCCCTGCACCTGCTGACTGCCAAAGTCGGTTCTCATCGAGGATCTCTTTTTTCGGGCCCGCTTGCAGAATTGAGGTGCGTCCGTCTTTCCCGAAGAAGAAGACATATTCACCAACACCAACGGGAGTTGCCCAGTTGCTGTCTGCCAACCTCGTGGTGTATTTGGTTTCACCTGTGCTGGCATCGATGCAGTACAGAACGCCTGCTCGGTTCGTGTAGTAAGCATGCCCTTTGTAAATGATTGGCGACCCAAAGGAACTGGTTGCGTCGGTACTTTTCCAAATGATTTTGGGAGTGAATCCATCACCCGTTCGTAGAATTTTCATCAAAAGGTTGGATTCCTTTGCTCCCTCCGACGCTTCTCCATTCCGGCCTGGAGAGGCACCGACCAAGAATGAAGCTTGGCCAGCATCGATGGTTGATGGGACCGTGTTGCCGCCGACGTTGTCGTAGCTCCAAAGTAGTTTTCCATCAGCAGGGTCATAGCCATCGACTGAGCCGGAAGACGAAATCACGATCTGATCTTTGCCTTCGATGTTCACCATCATCGGTGAAGACCACGAAATTCTGCTGGCCCGATCAGTCTTCCATGTTGTCTTGCCCGTCTTCTTATCAAAGCCAGCGATATAAGAAGGGCCATCATTGTCGGCAACGATGAAGATCTGATTTTCAAGTTGAGCAATCGATCCGCCCAAGCCGAATCGGCCAACGAATTTCCCGTAATCCTTGATCAGGTCTCTTTCCCAACGCACCTCACCATTCGGAGTCAATGCAATGAGGTTCCCGCTTTCAAAAAATGCAAAGACGCCGGTGGCGTCTGCCGAAGGTGTCGGTGCCGCTCGACTGGTGTAAACATTGTTGGCAACGAGCAGGCTGCTGGGAAATGATTTCTTCCACAGCAACTCTCCCGTGACCAAGTTGTGGCAGGAAACAAGATTATCGTTTTTCATCGGTCCCTCGACCGCCGTCAGGTAGATGCGGTCACCGACGATGACCGGGCTGGATTGTCCATGTCCGGTGAGTTCGGATCGCCATTCAATCCCTTCGTCCGGGGCCCACTTGAGCGGTGGTGTGAAATTCTCCGAGACGGATCGGGATTTGCCACCAAGGAAGGCTGGCCAGTCGGCATTGACTGGTTGAAACGGTAGGGTCGCGATGGTCAGGACTGCCAGAACAGCAAAAGCAAAGGTGAATCTTGGCATGGTGAAAGTACCTGTATTGTGTTTGTTGTTTCGAACCCGTGCGGGATAGTGAACTGGACAGACATTGCCGAATTTGAGAATGCCGTGGTGCCTGCTAACTCACAAGACGAGATGTGTAGTTGGCAGCGAGCGTTCTATACGACAGAAGCAGTTTGGTCGACACCAGCATCCCAGGTCGACCCCGAACTGTACTGCAGTGTGAAGTTTGGGCGGTGTGCTGAGTGTGAGTGTGTGCGTTCTACGTGAAAATGTCTTGGACAATCTTGCCATGCACGTCGGTTAGTCGAAAATCCCGCCCTGCGTAGCGGTACGTCAGTCGCTCGTGGTCGTAGCCCAGCAGCCTTAGGATCGTTGCATGCAGATCGTGCACGTGCACGCGATTTTCGACTGCTTGAAAACCGAGTTCATCGGTGGACCCAATTGCTTGTCCACCCTTGACGCCTCCACCGGCCATCCAGCAGGTGAAACCGTAATGATTGTGGTCCCGGCCGTTCATTTTTCCTTGGTTGGATCCCTCCTTGGGCATCTCAACGACAGGAGTTCTGCCGAACTCACCTCCCCACAACACGAGTGTTGAATCAAGCAACCCAGTGCGTTTTAAGTCGCTTAGAAGAGCGCCAATCGCCTGGTCAACGCCCTCAGCAACACTGCGGTGTCTTGTTGCGAGGTCATCGTGGTTGTCCCAAGGCTGTCCAGCGCCTGTGTAAAGCTGGACAAAACGAACACCGCGTTCGACTAAACGCCGTGCGATCAATGCTTGTCTTGCAAATGCACCCTTGCCATAAAGTTTGCGTGTCGCGAGAGGCTCGTGCTGAATGTCAAAGGCAGTGGAGGCCTCGCTTTGCATTCGATATGCCAACTCAAAGGACTCCAGTCGTGAGTCCAGTCGTTTGTCATTGTCTCGTAGACTGGCGTGCTGGCGATTCAGTTCTTTGAGCAAGTCCAGTTGTTGTCGTTGATCTCGTTCGGAGACTCGATTGTTTCGGATGTGATCGATCAATTCTTCGACTCGTTGTCCGCTTGTGTCGATATAGGTGGCTTGATACTTGCCAGGCAAAAATGCGTTCTGCCAGTTCTGCGATTCCTTGATTGGATATCCGCCAGGGCACATGGTGACAAAGGATGGAAGATTTTCGTTGGCGCTGCCCAGACCGTAGGAAATCCATGAGCCCATGCTTGGTCGCACCAGACGCGACTCTCCTGTGTTCATCAGCATTAACGATGGTTCATGGTTCGGCACATCGGCATGCATGGATCGGATCACACAGATGTCATCCATGTGTTCTGCGGTACGTGAGAAAATTTCACTCACGGGCAGGCCACATTCACCGTACTGCTTGAACTTGTAGGGTGACTTCAGGACATTTCCAGTGGGTCGCTCGGTGCGAAGATTCTTGGTAGGTGCTGTTTGACCGTGATATTTTTCCAAGGCAACCTTGGGGTCGAAAGTGTCGACATGGCTCGGCCCCCCATTCATGAAAAGATGGATGACATGCTTGGCTTTGGCAGGGAAATGGAGAGGCACCGCGCCGATCGAAATGTTTTCTCGAGCCAGTAAGTCCGTCATTGCGACACTTCCGATACCTGCACCACAAGACTTAAGGAAGCTGCGACGCGTCGACGGACAGGGCTTTAACATCGTTCTTTCAACGCGTTCCGTGGAAGGAAATTGCATAGGCTTGGGATTTTACAGTGGAGTGGTCAGTCTGCAGGTTGTGTTCTCGTTGTTCCTTGGACTGATGAAGGATTTGTCTGTTATTTCGTCCGATGAGCCTAGTCAATGAATGCGAATTCATTGCTAAGAATCAGGATTTGTGCGAGCTGTTCCAGTCGATCCAACGCCTGAATCTTCTCTGTTGCAAATGGGCCGCTGAAGTGCTTCATGGTATCTCGTTCGGCTTTCTGTCCCTGTGCTGGGACGATTTGCATCTTCGCAGTCCATTCAAACGAATCGAACGAGCTTGTTGGTCCCGAAGTTGCGATCAGATCAATCACTTCGCCGGCCTTCAGCTTAATGCTGTGGGGGCCGTGCTTCTGTTGTGAATTGAGTTGGGTTGACTCGTAAAGTCGTTGTCCATTCGCGTGGATTGAGAAAGTGACACCGTCACCCTGGTCACTGTTGTGGCGAATCCTTCCTTCCAAAGTCACGGTTTCATTTTGCGGAGCGATGTAGCGACGTACGACGCCAAGAGATGGATCGCTGGTCGTGTGTCCTCCATTCTTCCCAAGGTAGGCGTGACCAAATGGGGCGGTGGTTGGAAACTCGTCGGATGCCTGCCAGCGACCGTCGCGGTATTGTTCTAGTGCGGAGAAGTCTGATATCTGCCATTCTTGCTTTGATGACACTGTGGCGGTTCCATAGGACCATAACGATCTGGGATCGATGGTTGGTTTTGGAGCTTGAGGCGGTGTTTGAAGAAATGCAGTTGCCGTGGTGAGTTCCTGCTGTGTTGGATCCCGGCCGAGGATTTGATGGAAAATCGCCTCTGCCTGCGAACTCATTGCATTGGGTAATGTTTTCTGTTTTCGGATGGCACCAGCAGTTGCTCTCGCCATTGCCATCATTTCCGGACTGTTCATCAAGAACAGTGCTTGCTGTGGTACTGTTGTGAAGTACCGCCCAGGCGAATGCGTGTCCGGACTTGCAAAGTCAAATGTTCGGAACAACGCTGGAAGATTTTGGCGATCAATCATCGCATAGATCGTTCTTCGGTGCGTTGGTTTGCTGGCAGTGATATCCACAGGAGGCCCGCCTAGCGAACGGTCGAGGGTTCCTGAAACAGTCAGGATCGAATCTCGCAGTGATTCGAAATCTCGACGTTTTCGGTTTCCTCTTGCAAGCAGTTGATTCTCTGGATCGGTGGTCAATGATTTATCTTCAGCCGCAACACGTTGTTGGTAAATTTTTGAAAGAACGATCCTACGTACCAACTTCTTGATGCTCCAGTCTGTTGCAAAAGTGGCAGCCAAGTCATCTAGGATTGCCGGGATAGCTGGGGGCTTGGTTCGGAAGCCGAAGTCACTGGGGTTGGCGACGAGCGGTTTGCCGATCAGGTAGCTCCAAACGCGGTTGACCATGACCCTTGCGGTCAGTGGGTTGTCCGGTGTCGTGATCCGGTCCGCCAGTTCCTTGCGGCCACTGCCGTCAGTGAAGCGTGTTTCCTGATCAGAACGCAGTGCGGTAAGAAATCGCCGCGGAACAATCGGGCCACGGTTACCAATTTGTCCCCGGATCAAAACTGGGCTGTCAATCGGCTTGGGTTTGTCTACCAGCATCAGTGGACTGGCACCATCCTTGGGACGGTGGCTGCTGGCGATGATGCCGCCAAGGGCGTAGTAGTCCTCGGTTGGGATCGGGTCGAACTTGTGATCGTGGCATCTTGCGCACGCGACCGTCAGACCGAGTAAGCCGCGCGTGATGACGTCGATTCGGTCATCGATTGTGTCCAAAGGGTTCAGGAATTGACGTCCCAGAGTCAGGAAACCCATGGCTTCCAAGTTTCCGTGCTCGTTGTTTGGGTCGGTACGATCTGCAGACAGTTGGTGACGCAACATTTCGTCGTATGGCATGTCTTGTGCAAATGAACGAATGGTCCAGTCGCGATATCGCTCGCTACCTTTGTAGCGTCGCTCTTTGCCACCTAACGCGTAGCCCACGGTGTCGGCATACCTCGCAACATCAAGCCAATGTCGACCAAACCGTTCACCAAAGGCAGGCGAAGCAAGCAAGCGGTCAACGAGGCGATGGTAGGCATCTGGTCGCTTGGAATTGGTAAAGCGTTGAATTGTCTCGCGACTTGGTGGCAGACCCGTGAGGTCATAGTAAAGACGCCGTATCAGCGTTTCCTGGCCGGCACGTGAGCTGACTTCGATGTTCGCTTTCTTTGCAGCAGTGGCAGAGAGTACATCGATTGTGTCTTCAACATCAGAATGCAAGACCTTGTCTACACTTTGACGCATTGGAACATTGAAAGCCCAGTGTGTATTGGGATCACGATCTATCGGCGATGTTGTGTCGCTGCCATGCTTGTGATCTGGATTTTTCAGCTCTTGTGTTCTTGGGTCGGTAGCACCTGACTCAATCCATGCTTGTATTAACTCAATCTGTGCCTCAGATAATTTTCCACTGGGTGGCATCTGAAGATTGCGATCCCTGTAGTTGATGACTCGCATCAATAAGCTTTGGTTTGGTTTGCCGGCGACGAGTACCGCGCCTCTGCTGCCTCCTTTCTGCATGGCTGAAGCAGAATCCAGAAAAAGATCGCCGTCTGACTCTCCGCTTTCATGGGAATGGCATTCGTAGCATTTTTCGATCAACAGTGGACGTATGTGCTGCTCAAAAAACTCAACCTTGCTGGCGTTGGTTGCTGCGAGATTCGTTGTTGTGGACGGGGGTTGCCCCGATAGGTTTTCGGGGGCACAGACAGTAAACGCCGTGATTAGCAAGGCGAGAGCGTTAAGTTTGCGATAGGTAGCCACAGGATGACGGCAAGCGGTGCGGGGCTGTTGGTTACAGGCGGCGCGTGGGGGGGCGTCGTGCAAACCTGCGTGGGGTGGGATCGCATACGAATTTGCTGCGACGTGCTCTCATTGTACCTGTCAGGGTAAGATCAGCCAAACACCATTCCTTATGGACTGCAAGTAGCCTGCGATATTGTGTGTCATGTTCGCTGTTTATGGTGTCATTCGACAGGGAATGCTGCGTATTGTTGCCGTAAAACTTCACCGGTTAAACTGCGTTTCGTTTCTGCTACCTGCTTTGGTGTGCCCTTGGCGACAATCATTCCGCCGTTCTCAGCTGCTTCAGGGCCAAGGTCGATGAGATAGTCAGCTGCCTGCATCAAAAGCGAGTTATGTTCGACGATGACCAATCCATGTCCGTCTGCTAGCAGCGCATCGAAACAGTCCACGAGACGCACGATGTCTGCAAAATGTAGCCCCGTTGTGGGTTCGTCAAGAATGAACAGCGTTCGTTTGCGAGCCGTTGATGCAAGGAAGGCGGCAAGTTTCAGGCGTTGTCCTTCTCCACTGGAAAGAGTGGTAGCGGGTTGTCCAAGCTTGATGTATTCGAGCCCCACGTCGAGCATTCTTTTCAGGCGCTGTTGGACTTTTTCGTGGCCACGGAAAAAAGCTGAAGCTTCGCGAACACTCATCTGCAACACGTCCGCGATTGATCGGTCGCGGTAGCGAGCACTGAGGATTTCTTCTCGATATCGACTTCCCCGACAGGCGGGACACTGCATGGAGACGTCTGCAAGAAATTGCATGTCGATTTGGATAGCACCTGCACCCTCGCACTGCGGACATTGACCTTTCACGCTGTTGTAACTGAAGTGCCCAGGACCAAAATTGCGTGTGCGGGCGTCAATTGTGTCAGCAAACACTTTTCGGATTGGGTCAAAGGCCTTGACATAAGTCACGGGAGCGCTGCGTGGGCTTCGGCTAATGGGAGATTGGTCGATCAGCATGCAGTCTTCGATTTGGCTCAGTCCTTTGATCGATCTATAAGGAAGCGATTTTGCTGCTTCTCCATGTTTGGTTTGTCGAATGGCGCCATAAAGTGTGTCCTGCACCAATGAGCTTTTTCCGCTTCCTGAGATTCCGGTCACAAGGCACAGAAGTCCAAGCGGAAAGTCAACATCGACATTCTTCAAATTATGGCCGCATGCTCCTTGGAGCGTTATGAAACCGCGTGGTTGACGAGGTTCACGATCTCGAAGGGACCAACCGCGTTCGCCCGTCAGAAATTGACCTGTCAAACTCTCTTTATTGGCGAGCATTTCTGCCTGGGTGCCTTCAAACATAATGTTGCCACCAGCAGTGCCGGCAGCAGGCCCCACTTCAATGATGTGATCTGCGATCCTAATCATGGTTTCATCGTGCTCGACAACGATCACTGTATTTCCCCGGTCGCGTAAGCCTATGATTGCCTGCGAAAGACGCTCTACGTCGGAACCGTGTAATCCGGCAGTGGGTTCATCAAGCACGTACAGCATGTTCACAAGGCTGCTTCCAAGCGCGGATGTCAGCGCAACACGCTGCGTTTCGCCACCCGAGAGAGTCCGGAGCGTACGATCGAGCTGTAGGTAACCAAGCCCAACCTCCTGCAAATAACGAATGCGGTCGGTTAGTTGGCGAATCGGCTCATCAGCAATCTTGGATTCACGCGTTTCCAATTCCAGTCGTTGAAAAAAGGTGCCTGCTTCATCAGCTTGCATCGTCAGCACATCGGCAATGTTGCGGTCTTCAAGCCGATACGCCAACGCTTCGGGTTTGAATCGTTTTCCCTTGCAGTCCTCGCACGGCCGGTAGCTCTTGTAACGTGAGGCAAAAATACGGACATGCATTTTGTATTTTTTGCGTTCCAGCCACGCAAAGAACCCGTCTAAGCCCCCGAACTCACGTTCTGGGACTCCATGTCGAATTAATTTCAGGTGCTTTTTCTTGAGCTTCTTGAAGGGAATGTCAGTTGGTATTTCATAGTCATTAGCGAGTTCCAGAAGTTCATCTAACTCATGTTGATAGGCGGGACTGTTCCACGGAACGATCGCTCCCTCAGCTAGCGACAGTGACTTGTCAGGGACCACCAGTTCCATGTCGAAATCAACGATGTCTCCAAAACCTTCGCAGGTAGGGCAGGCTCCAAGCGGGTTGTTGAAATTAAACAGTCTTGGCACTGGTTCCGGGTAATCAATGTCACATGCATCGCAGCGGCGAGATTCGCTGACGACACGTGTGACCCAGCCCTTGCCGTCGATCTCGATCGGTTTTCCCGGCATCTTGGATTCTACTGAAGCGAGAAGAACCGCACGTCCGTTGCCCTCGCCCATGGCCGTCTCAAGTGACTCTGTGAGACGCGAAAGTTCAGCATCGCTTGTGACGCGGTCAACGATGACAATGAATTCATTACCTTTTCGACCAACTTTTTTCGCAAGCCTGGAACGATCACTCTCAGACAAATGAAACGTCTCACCACCAGCAACGAGTCGCAGGTAACCTTCCTGTTGTAGCCCTAGAAGGATTTCGCTGGCGTCTTTTCGGCTGGGCATCCAGACAGGAAAGCCGATCATAGTGCGACTGCTATTGGGAAGTTTCTGCAGTGTTTCGGCGATCGTTGCAGGGTCGTCTCGGCGGACGGGCTCACCACACCCGCAACAGAACAGGTTTGCGGCTTTTGCAAACAGGAGACGTAGATGATCAGCAATCTCAGTAGCGGTACCGACCGTGCTGCGATTTGTTCGGGAACCTCCAGCCCGCGTGACGGCGATTGCTGGCGGGATCCCTGTGATGGCATCACAATCAGGCTTGTCCAGTCGCTGAAGAAATTGTCGCGTGTAGGCGGAGAAACTCTCGATGTAGCAACGCTGTCCCTCGGCGTAGAGCGTGTCGAGTGCCAATGAGGTCTTGCCGCTGCCGGACAGACCACAAATGGCAATCAGCTTTCCACGCGGGATATCAATATCCACGTCCCGCAGGTTGTGTACGCGGCATCCTCGAATCGAAATGAAGTCTTTATTCAACGAATTGGCCGGGGCTGTTGTTGAAGAGAATCGTCTCAAGTTACCTGCACGGGGACAAAAGTTGCAATCGGACGTGTCTTGCACAGCTTTTTAGCATCAGGTCAATCTCTTCATTGGCACTTCGGAGCCCGACTGGTTTTCTGGACAAGTGCTATTTCTGAATCCAGACTCGTTGCCTCCGAGACGAACAAAGGCGAACATGGAGGGGCGGCGGCATACGAAGTGAACTGCCGGCTTTTTTTACGCTCCCGAATAATCTCGGAAGGGTCGATGGTGTCATCAAATGCGCAACGGATAGAGGCTCTAAGGGATGAGATTCGGCGGCTCGATCGGCTGTATTATGTGGAGGCAACCCCCGCGGTATCTGATCTTGAATATGATCGGCTGCTTGAGGAGCTGCGGGATCTTGAGCAGCAATATCCGGAACTTCAAACCTCCGATTCGCCCACTCAGCGAATCGGCGATGCGCCGGTGGAGCATTTGGTTCAAGTTCCACATCGAGTGCCCATGCTGTCGATTGACAACACCTACAGCCGGGAAGATCTGAAAGCGTACTTTGACAGGACTGAGAAGTTGCTTGATGGTGAACCCATCGAGTGGGTGATGGAGTTCAAAATCGATGGTGTTGCGGCATCTGTGCGTTATGAGCAGGGACGCATGGTGCTTGCGTTAACACGTGGCAGCGGCGAGGTGGGGGATGATATTACCCACAATATTCGGACGGTTCGGGACCTTCCCCTACAAATGGTTGGTGAAAAGGAACCCGCTGTGCTTGAGGTTCGTGGCGAGGTTTACATGACCAACGCTGATCTCGCTGATCTGAATCTGCGGCAGATTCAAGTGGGGGCTGAACCATTTAAGAACACCAGGAATGTGACAGCGGGCACAATTCGTTTGCTCGATCCATCCATTGCTGCTGAACGCAGTTTACGTTTCTTTTGCCACGGCGTTGGTGAAACGGTTGGTCTGAAGGCAACGAACCACATGGAGTTTCTGGCGGAGGTTGGTGCGATGGGGATTCCGCCAACACCTTCCGTGCAGTTGTTGCCGAACGCAGATGCCGTGATGAAAGCGGTTGCCTTACTGGAGGAAGGGATGCCAGACCTTCCTTTTGAGGTTGATGGCATCGTTTTCAAAGTCAATGACTTCCAACAGCGTGAACGTCTTGGGATGAGGAGCAAGAGCCCGCGGTGGTTGATCGCTTACAAGTTTGAAAAGTATGAAGCGGTAACAAGACTCGAGACGATCACTGTTCAAGTCGGAAAGACAGGGACCATCACTCCTGTGGCAAATCTCGTGCCCGTTGAAATCGCGGATACCACTGTGTCGAGAGCCTCATTGCACAACGCCGATGAAATTGAACGTCTTGATGTTCGTGAAGGCGATGTCGTGGTTGTAGAAAAAGCAGGGAAAATTATTCCGAAAGTGGTGCGGGTGGAAAAACATGAACGCCGCAGCGATTTGCCCCGTTGGGACTTCCCCACAGAATGTCCCGAGTGTCAAACCGGATTGGAGCGTGACTCGGGCGGAGTTTATATCCGCTGTCCCAATCCTGCCTGCCCTGCTCAATTGAAGCAACGCTTGATTTACTTTGGTAGTCGACCCGGAATGGACATTGATGGACTGGGGGATGAGTTGGTTGATGTCCTGTTGGCCGAAAGGCTGGTCACCAACTACGCCGATCTGTATCGGCTCAGCGTCGAAAATATTGCCAATGTCAATTGGTTGCGAAAACGTAAGGGAAAAGACGGAGCACTGATTGACGTTCAGGTTGGTCAGGCAAACGCAGTCAAACTAATCGAAGGAGTTGACCAAAGTAGAACACGCGGATTGGCGAGAGTACTGGCATCGATCTCAATTCGGCATGTTGGACCCCGTGTTTCCAAGTTGATTACTCAGGAGTATCCAAGTATCGATGCACTCATGAATGCCAGCGTTGAGGATCTCGCAGCGATCCATGAGATCGGAGACGCGATCGCTGAAAGCGTTCATCACTTCTGTCGCAGCGAGCACGGAAAACGAACTTTCGGCGAATTCCAAGCTGTCGGGGTCGACCTCACAGAGGAAGTCGAGGCAGTCGATGAAGGCTTACCACTGGCCGGTAAGTCAGTTGTCGTGACGGGGACGCTAAAGAAGTTCAACCGGGATGGCATCAAGTCGCTGATTGAAACGCTGGGCGGACGGGCGTCTTCCAGTGTCAGCAAGAAAACGGATTTTCTGATTGCCGGCGAAAAGGCAGGCAGTAAGTTGGCAAAGGCAAAGAATCTTGATGTCGAGATCCTGACTGAGGATGAGTTTCATCAGAAGTATGCCTCCGAAGATGACCGTCAGGCATGATCGACTGCGTGCGTCTGGCTCAATGCAATTTTCCAGTCCATCAAATATGCCGTTCAATGCAAGCGGGCGACCGGGTCATACTTTCACTTGGACTCGGTTGACCATCTGCATGCCGCCGGCGACGCGACGAATTGTTTCCTGTGCCAATTGTTTGTGGTAATAGCTACCCACTCTCCCTGTCAGTTCGAGATGGTTGGCACTGCTGTCAACTCGTAGGAAACGCAATTCGCGTACGGAACTGTTTGAGAGAATCTCTTTGGCCGCTTTGGCGATGGCGTTTCGGCTGTCAAGTTGCATGATTGCTTCTCGTGGCAAGGTATGCAGCTGGAGTGAAGTAATGGGTTTCAATCTTTAAATTTCCTGTGTCATGCAAATGCTAATGCAAAAATCAGATTGATCTGCTGCGGTATTGATTAACTCTTCCACACGCATCATCAATTGCCTTCCTAAAGATGAAATAAACGGGGGTTGGTGGGGGCCGGACTGGCGGTTGCCACGATGCATCCGGTTGCAAGATTGACCTTGGGGTACTGATAGCGAGCAGAGGTTGAGGGTTTGACCTGCTTGGGGTGCAGAAGTTCAGGAACGAAAATAGCGACTTTGTGGATTGCAACGAATATCGTGCAGCTGTTGTGTGAAGCTTTATGAATCCAAAGTGGGGGGCGGGCGATTGTTTGACTGTCGCCATCGGCAACCTCTATGCCTGCTAGGAGGGGGGGCCTCCGTTCGCCCGGGCAATCGTGGCAGTCACGATGCTCGAACCGCCATCATTGAATCCCTCGGATACAGGAGCACATCGCATCATGTGGTTTGACGTGGCCATCACGCTCAGCTGCGCCGGTTGCGGACTTGTCTGCGGGTGGATCATGTGTGCAGTGACAGGTTTTGACACTGATCATTATCACGAAACGATTGAAAAACGTGGGACGCAGGCTGAAGGAGAAGAAATTTCTGCTGAGCAACTAAGTCAAGTTGCCAACAGGTTGCGTGAATTCGCTACGACGATGGTGGAGAATGTCGACGCACATCAGAATCGTGTGCTGGCGGTAAGTGAAGAACTGCAGGAAGCTTCTGATGCCTCTTCCGAGGTTGTGTTTGCCGCTGTTAGCCAAGTGATTCAGTCCAATGAGTCCATGCAAAATCAATTGCAGAGTGCAAAGGATCGCATTCAGCAGCAAACAATTCAGATTGAGTCAGCAGAGCGAAGAGCTGAGACTGATGTCCTGACGCAAGTGCCAAATCGACGCGTGTTTGACACTCACCTGAAACGCCGTCACGCAGAGGGTCTCGGGGCAGTTGGGACACTTGCCCTGTTGGATGTTGATTTATTCAAGCAATTTAATGATGTGTACGGTCATCGTGCTGGTGACGAAGTGCTTCGGGTTGTTGCGAATGTTCTGCACTCTCACTTACAGCCCTACGGGCTGGTAGCAAGATTTGGTGGAGAGGAATTTGTAATCATTCTGGATGAGTGCCCGATCAGCGAAGCAGCGTCGAAAATAGAACAGGCTCGTGCAGCAATCGGTTAATTGGTCATTGAATTTGAAGGGCAACCGCTGAGAGTCGCGGCGTCTGCCGGTGTTGCAACATTGATTGAGGATGAGACTGTGGAAAGCTGGCTGCAACGCACGGACGATGCGTTGTATTATTCCAAGGGGCAAGGCCGGAATTGTGCTCACCGCATGCAGGGTAAAAAGCCAACGTTAATTGAGTTGCGTCCTGAAGAAGTTGCTGTCACGAACGCTGAGATGTTATCACTGGGTGATTTCGAGTCAGATGAAGCGGGAGCAGAAAATGCAATTCTCAGAATAATCGAAGGCAATGGGGTTTTCGCGTCGCTGGCAAATCGAACATCGCTGGAAAAATCATTCAACGATATCCGTAGTCGCACACAAGAGTCCGTCTCTGTTCATCTGACGGTGGTGATGTGTGCACTGGGGCTGGGCAATTCCTCGATTCGTTCGATCCTGCAGGTTGTTCGAATGCCGTTAAAATCAGTAGACAGGATCGGAGCGATTGATGATTCGACCTTGCTGGTTTGCATGCCGAGTGCGGATGCGGAATTGGCTCGTCAACGGGGCGGGCAAATTTGTCACTCGATCATGTCTCTCGGTATCAAAACTTTGGATGATCAGGTGGATCCGGTTCGTGTTGGACTGGCAGAAGCCACGCCGGGAGAAGGTTTTAATCGGATCGTTTCACGAGCATTGCAAGAGGCGGTGACCCAGGGCGACGGTACGGAATCCACTGAAACCCTTGACGGATGACATTTTGTCTGCAGACGAAGTGATTCGAACAATCAAGTGCGGGATGCTAACGCTTTACTGTGAAACTTGCAGTTGTGAAAAAACTTGATTTCAGTTGTAAATCCATCTTGACCTTCGGAAATGCAACCTTCTATCCTCACCAACATGTTGAGTGATTGGTAACAAACACTTCGCATTTGGTTTTCGACTTCAAGACGGTCCTGCACTGGCAATTGATTCGTTAGTTGCTGCGGACAGACTGTTCTTTGTTCACACGGATGTGGGCATGTAGCAGTTGTGTTGAATTTGGAAAGCGTTCGATGAGTGATGGCAAGGATGCCGGATTCTATATCGAACTCCAATCCACCGGCTCCCGGGATTTTAAGCGCGTCGTCCTCCGCCCCCCTAGGACAACGTACTTTCCGGGAGCTTT
>Ga0315321_10000494_pt1 | contig 29098 bp, 20 predicted proteins | sample M180m21515metaG_FD_203464 | JGI IMG/M metagenome (GOLD analysis project Ga0315321, IMG submission 203464) | Ammonia-oxidizing marine archaeal communities from Monterey Bay, California, United States - M1 80m 21515 | ecosystem: Environmental > Aquatic > Marine > Intertidal zone | place: USA...
TCACGTGGATTTGGACGGATTCCTGAAGGAATAAGCCTCCGCATTCTGCCAGATTGGAAGCAAGTGGACCTGTACCCATTGTTTGCCATCTCGCGATATCTTGAACTGAAGCATGTGATGAAAATCGTCCCGACCTGACCTGAAAGATCACTGGCATGATCAGGTGATCCTGCAGACCTCGACCGACTTGCTCTGATTCGAGGCGGACTTCAATACCAAATTTTTCAAGCTGGTCACGGGGCCCGATCCCGCTCCGCATCAGGATCGCGGGGGTAGCAATCGCCCCAGCACAGATGATGACACCTTTGTTAGCGAGGATCTCGTTCTTCCCTCGGTCATCGCATGTTTCTACACCGATGATACGATCGCCTTTAAAGATCAAGCGGTTCACTGTTGTGCGTTGGACGTCAATGCTGTCGCTTGCAGTGCTGTCGTTCGCTTGCGCTGTGGTCAGAAGCTCCGCTGGGTTCCAGCGACGACCTGATCGGTTGAGCCGCAGGTAAGTCCAGGCGGCGCCCGCATCAAACTGCTTTGTTGCATTGAGAAAGCGATGGGCCGCTTCACTTTGCCATGCGGGTTGTTCAGGACGGGTCAATTTGGTCAGGTCGTTTAAATCCTCCTGCAACTCCGAGATACTCCACGCGCCACCGCTTTCTTCGACCAACATCTGCAAATCTTTGCGTGTCGGAGGAAACCAGATCATTGCATTGATGCGGTTGCTGCCTCCCAGACCTTTGCCGCGCGGCCAACGAAGGGTTCGGTTGGCGAGTTGAGGGTTTTCTGACGTTTCTAAGTTCCAGTCTTCATCGGAACCCAGCAGATTCAGCCAGTTGGCAGGTCGTTCACGATCGACTCGTGCAGCAGAGCTTGTCGGTGGTTCAATGATGGTGACTTTGCCACGCCGCGAATCGGTCTGGTTCGCTAAACGAGATGCGACAACGCAACCTGCCGATCCGCCGCCTACGACAATCCAGTCTGTTTTACTCATGCTGGTATCGGCTTCCGCATTTCTTAGTCTTCGTCAGAGTATTCACAGCTTGGGCTGGATTGCGATAAAGAAAGAGCATCCTCAAGACATTGTCTGCTTCCCTGAGGAGAGTCCCCCACCATGATCAATGTTTCCACGAGCTTCCAAGGATCTTCAGCCTAAGGAAAGGGGGCCAGTTAGTTTTGAGGAGCATTTTTGATGGTCAATGGTCGAGTTGGCATTTGTTGATTACGATTTCAGGCACGTTACTGGTATCTGGACGGCCTTCCTGTCATTTTTTACTGCTGATTATCATGACCGAATCTGCAAGCTCACCAAAAATTTCCCGCTTTGGCTCGATCACCACGGCTCCACCCGATGCAATTTTGGGCCTTACCGAGGCGTTTGTTGCTGATCCAAGTCCTACCAAAATGAACTTGAGCGTTGGTGTTTACAAGGACGCCACTGGAAAAACACCCATTCTTGAGTGTGTCAAAGAGGCAGAGCGGCAATTGGTTCAAGGCGAGGTCACGAAAGGTTATTTACCGATCAGTGGCGTACCCGAGTATTGTTCGCAAATCGGGGATCTCATTTTTGGCGACACGATCGATCGGTCTCGCTTGGCCACCTTGCAGACACCCGGTGGAACGGGTGGCTTGCGAATTGCAGCCGGTTTCCTGGCAAGTCAACTCGCTCCCATTCGCTTGTGGACTCCCAGCCCGACTTGGGCCAATCACCTCCCGGTATTCGCCTCGGAAGGCGTGCCCATGGAATCCTATCGCTACTTGTCAGCAGACCGAACTACGTTTGACATCGAAGGAATGATCGATGATTTGCAATCCAAGGCCAAACCCGGTGAAGCGGTTCTGTTGCACGCTTGCTGTCACAATCCAACTGGCATCGACCCTACTCCTGAGCAGTGGGCAGAAATCGCAAAAGTGCTAGCGTCCAAACATCTGTTGCCTGTAATTGACTTTGCGTATCAGGGATTTGGGAAAGGACTGCAAGAAGATACTGCCAGTATTAATGCGGTCCTGAAAGAAAATGAAGAAGCGATCGTGTGCAATTCATTTTCTAAAAATTTTGGTTTGTACAGCGAACGTGTTGGCGGCTTGACCCTTGTCGCGTCAGATGATTCTGCAGCAAAGGCGGCGATGAGTCAGTTGAAGAAAGTTGTTCGTTGTAACTACAGCAATCCACCTCGCCATGGTGCCGCCATTGTTTCCACTATTCTTGGTGATCAGAATCTTACCTCGAGCTGGCACGCAGAGCTTGCGGCAATGCGAGAGCGAATTCAGCAGTTGCGAACCCAGTTTGTCGATACTATGAAGACCAGTGGATCGGGGCACGATTTTTCATTCCTGCTGCCGCAGAATGGAATGTTTTCCTACAGCGGATTGAACAAGATGCAAGTTGACCAGCTCAAGAATGAACACAGCATCTATATCGTCGGCAGTGGTCGCATCAACGTCGCTGGAATGAGTGAAAATCGAATGGAGCAACTCTGTTCTGCAGTCGCTCAGGTACTTGAGAGCTAACGCCGTTGGACAGTCCGGGATGCTGAGACGTCATGGGCCTTGACCTGCTGGTTTTCGCCAAGGCAAGTGTTAATAAGGCTCGCGTTTATTGTTTCTTACTTCGCTTGCGTTGCAGATTCTGCAACGCTGCAGCCTCGGCCGCAGGGTCGTATCGCGGGTTGCGTTGTGTTGGAACAGGTGCGTTGATTTCGCTTTGCCAAGTGCGTAGTTGCGAAAGTAGTTCCTCGGTTTTTTCGGGATTCGTGTTTGAAAGGTCCCGCGATTCGCTAATGTCAGTTTCGAGGTCGTAAAGCTCGACTGCTCCATCCTCGAAATACTGATGAAGCTTCCAGCGACCATGTCGTATAATGCTGCAGGGACGACTTCGATACAGCAGATCCCGTTGCCCATCGATTCGCTGGTAGCTCTGCAGATACGCTGGGAAATGCCAGAACAGGGCCCGGTCTTCTAGGGCAGTCTTGTGTTGTAACAAAATCGGCAGCAGGCTCTCTCCGTCACGTGGTTGGTTCTTGGGTAACTCAGCATTGGTGATCTCACAGAAGGTCGGATAGAAATCAACATTGATGACGGGCTCATCGGTTTGGCTGCCAGCAGTAATCACTCCTGGCCATGTCACAAACATCGGTTCTCTGATGCCACCTTCATAGTAGGTGCCCTTGTAGCCTTTGAGTGGAGTCATGGATGTAGCGGGACCGTATCCACCGTTGTCAGATGAGAAAAATATCACTGTGTTTTCTTTCAATCCGGTCTCTGCGAGCTTGTCCATGATGCGTCCCACACCGGCATCCACACTCTCAATCATGGCAGCCATGACGGCGTGTGAATGAAGTTCTCCTTTGGGCTTCGCATTGTACTTGGCCACAAGATCGGACTTGCCCTGCAGCGGAGTGTGCACAGCAAAGTGTGTCAGGTACAGAAACCACTTTTGCTTGCGGTTGCGATCAATGAAGCCAATCGCTTCATCGGTCAATCGATCCGTGAGATATTCGTCAGAGGGAGCGTCTTTTAGTCCAGGTGCTTTTGGATGTGGGGGGTAGTAACCACGTGGTGGGCTTCCGCTGTGGGTACCCGCAAAGTTGAAGTCGAAACCGTAGGGAAGCGGATCACCACTAAGATGCCACTTTCCAATCGTCCCCGTGCGGTAACCGGCGGCTTGAATCTGATGAGCCCACGTACGTATTTCCTCTGGCAATGTATCCGTACCGGGAACGTGCATCCACTTGCCAAATTTCGGGTTGCCCCGACGCGACGTTCCCACGTTGTAAATTTCATGACGAGGTGTGTATTGACCGGATAGCAAGCAGGCTCGTGCCGGTGCGCAGTTGGCTGATGCAGAGTAGGCATTTGTGAAGATCATTCCCGACTTGGCCAATGCATCCAGATTCGGTGTTTCGTAATAGTCGGATCCCATGAATCCACAATCCCGCCAACCATAGTCGTCCAGAAAGATGAACAGCACATTTGGACGGTCCAAGTTGTCGGGTTCCTTGTCTTGCGCGACCAATTGCACTGGTTCACTCAGTAGGGTCAGTGCGACTGTCAGTTGCAGGCAGAGCCTTAGCTTGAATCGGATCATTGTTTTTTCTGGTGAACTGACATGTGAGGTAATTGGCTTCGCGACTGCCGATGTGTCAGGAAAGAATTTCTTTCACGACCCGACATTCTTCAACACCGGTGAGGCGTTGGTCGAGCCCTTTGAAGGGGTAGCGGAAACGGTCATGGTCAATCCCCATCAAATGCAGGATCGTCGCATTCAGGTCCCGGACATGCACCGGATCTTTCACGATATTGTAACTGAATTCGTCAGTTTCGCCGTGTACAACTCCACCCTGCACACCACCCCCTGCCATCCAGATAGAAAAGCATTTTGGGTGATGATCGCGACCATAATTGGTTTTGCTCAGTGGACCCTGGCAATAGATGGTTCGTCCAAATTCCCCACCCCAAACCACCAGTGTGTCATCAAGCATCCCGCGCTGGCGGAGGTCAGTTAACAGACCTGCAGATGGCTGATCAACATCGCGGCACTGATTTGGCAAGTCCTTGGGGATGCCTCCATGTTGGTCCCAGCCACGGTGAAAAATCTGAGTGAACCTGACTCCCCGCTCGGCCATGCGTCTCGCCATCAGGCATGTGTTGGCGAACGTTCCCGGAGTGGAAACTTGCGGTCCGTACAAGTCCAGCACATGCTGAGGCTCGTCGCTGATGTCTGACAGTTCTGGAACGCTGGTTTGCATCCTGAATGCCATTTCATATTGTGCGATGCGGGCGTGAGTTTCAGGATCACCGAGTTGCTCTGCTGTTCCCTGATTCAGACGGGCAAGTGTGTCAAGCATGCGGCGACGCACGGTTGGGTCAACCCCGTCAGGGTTGGAGAGGTACAGCACCTGATCTCCTTTGCTCCGCAGGGCGACGCCCTGATACTTGCTGGGTAGGAAACCACTTCCCCATAATCGGTTGTACAACGCTTGTGCCTGCTTGCGACCACTCCAAGTAGGAGTCATGACCATGAAGGCCGGCAGGTTTTCGTTTTCGGTTCCGAGTCCATAACTCAGCCATGAACCAAGACTGGCCTTGCCAGGCAATTGATCTCCCGTGCAGATATAGGTGATCGCGGGGTCGTGATTGATCGCTTCGGTGTACATCGAGCGAACCAAGGCAATCTGGTCCGTTTTCTCTGCCATGTGCGGCAATAGTTCACTCACCATGGTGCCGCTGGAACCATGACGTGCAAACTTATAAATGCTTGGCGCGATAGGAAATCTTGCCTGACCACTGGTCATGGTCGTTAAACGTTGACCTTGACGAATCGAATCGGGGAGATCCTTGTCGTACCAATCTGCCATTTGTGGTTTATGATCCCACATGTCCATTTGGCTCGGTGCACCAGACATGAACAGATAAATAGCACGACGTGCTTGTGGTTGGTGATGTGGTAAATCGGCCAATCCACCTGCCGCCCCATCACGACTGGCGGCACTTGATGCGTCCGATTGCAAAGATGCCAACGCTGCGGCGCCAATCCCGCAGGAGGTGCGTGAAAAGAATGCTCGGCGAGTGAGAGCGGCGATTCGTGGATCGTTATGCATGGGGTAAACTTCAATGAACAATGTTCAAATTTGTTGCAGAGTGATCGTCATTCACTTGGAAACTGCTTCATCCAGGTTCAGTAGGGTACTGGCCAAAATCGTCCATGCAGCCTCAGTGGGATCAGCCTTTTTTGAAACCTTTGCGGTCAAGTCAGGTTGATCTGAGTAGTAGGCGATCAGGTCGCTGAGCAGACTCTGGACTTCAGACTGTTCGGTTCTGGATGGTGGGCGAGATAAGACGGTCTCGTAGAGCCAGCCAATTCGGGCAGCCAACTGTTCTGTTTCTGGTTGACTCTGGATCTCTGCTGCGTTCAGCACCCGCATCGCAAGCTTTTGGGCCGATTCGACATACTGGGTCTCGTTCATCAATAGCAGAGCTTGCAGCGGTGTGTTGGTTCGTTCGCGGCGGGCGGTGCAGGATTCGCGGCTTGGTGCGTCAAAGGTCGACATTTGTGGTGGGGGACTGGTGCGTTTCCAGAACGTAAAGACGCTCCGTCGATAAACCTTGTCACCGTTGTCGGGTTTAAAGCTGACTGTGTTGCTGCCAGAGTAGCCCACAGCCTTCCAGAGTCCATCTGGTTGTGGGGGTTTAACACTGGGGCCACCGGGGTGATCAGTCAGCAGTCCAGCAACGAATAATGCCTGGTCACGCAGAACTTCCGCATCCAGACGATGACGTGAACCTCGGGCAAGCAAGCGATTTTCAGGATCCGTTTCTCGAGCTGATGGGCTGACCTTGGACGACCTTGTGTATGCCTCTGTCATTACCAATGTCTTTAGAAATCGTTTGACATCCCAGTCATGAGTCTGAAAGTCAACAGCCAAAAAATCGAGTAACTCCGGGTGGCTTGGTGGCTCACCCTGACTGCCAAAATCTTCACTGGTTTTGACGAGACCGACTCCGAAAATCTGCTGCCAATAGCGATTGACCGCGACTCGGGCAGTCAAAGGGTGGTTTTCCATCGCCAGCCATTGAGCAAGCCCCAGACGATTGGCCGGAGCATTGGCGGGCATTGCGGGCAGAAAGGTTGGTGTTGCTCTGGGCACGGGTTTGCCCGGCTGGTCATACTGGCCCCGAACCAGAACATGTGATTGTCGTGGTTTCGCCAGCTCTTTCCAGACAAGTGTCGTCGATACGCTGTCATTCACTTTCTTTAATGCTTTTCGAACGCCTTTTTCCTGATCCACCAAGGCAAGCCAATCAGGATGCAGGCAGTACACTTTGCGGTAGAAGTTCATGAGCGAAACCCGATCCTGTTCGCTACGTTCCTGTTCCGCGACATTCAGTAGTTGATTCAACTGACGCGGAGTATCGATAGCAGGTGAACGGAATGCAAAGGTAAGACGTGACGGGGGGCTGTAATTCACCACCTTGAAATAGAGGTCATTGTCTCCTTGCTTGAGATCCAATTCATATTCCAGAGCGAGTGGATTGTGCTGCTGCTGTTCCTTTGAGATGGCAATCTGTTTCCCATTCAGGTAGATCGCATGGCCACCGTCAGTCCCAAATAGCAATGTGACCTTCGTTGCTTTGGGAGCTGACAAATGCTGATGCAGTATCATCACGCTGCTGCGATCTTGAATTGTGGGCAGATTCTGAATCTGTACTTCCGCCAGATCGGCGCGTTCCTGCCACCGGTAAGGTCGGTCTTCGTGATTGAAGACTTCATCCGGTTTGAACTCGGATTGCTGTGAAGCATACTTGCGACCGTAGGCTGCGATTGCGTTCTCAACGGTGAAAGGTCCTGTAGCTGAAACAGGACTTAGAGTGATCCGCTGGTCGACAGGAACTTTTGGATTGGCATCGCTTACCGAAAGACGCACACGTCGCAAATGATGCGTTGCAAATTTGGACTGATAGTGCAAACGAATTCTAACTTTTCCATTTTCCCCTTCTGCCATCAGGGCGGGAATCACAAACCAGGCTGATCTTCCACCGGGTTTCTGGTGTCCACCCACAGCCCAACCAGTGCTGTCGTTGATCTTGGAATCAAAAGCCTGGCGGATACTGAAAGAACCATCCTTCTGTTCGAAGTCCGCAAAGCCGTAGGTGATCGGTACCTTCAACCATTGTCCTTCGAGTAATTCATCCGTGATTTCGACTGTGATTTCTGACAAGACGGCATTGCCATTGTCTGAGCTACCAACGCGATTGTTTGCTTCATCCACTAAGGCTTCAAGATGCAACGTCTGCCATTGCGTTCCAGATTTTAGGGGGGCAACGATCGTGATCGTATCTTTCGCGGTGGGTGAGGCAGGAAATTCAAACGAGCCATCTTCGCGGATGGTCATCTCGGTGCCAGCCTCTGAATCGACGCTCGTTGGCATCAATCGTTCAGTTTTTGGTGCAATGCCTTTGACCAACGCCTGTTCCCAAACACGCTGAGTTGAATCCACGGTCTCAATTGGCATGACCATGCTTTTGCGTAAGTCAATCAGAGTATTTTCGAAGTCACTGACTTGTTGTTTCTGTTCTTTCGTGGGAACTGGCATTGCCGGTGCTGGATTCTTAATGTTGGCATCCAGTGCTCGACCATCCAAACTGTTGAAATAAGAGAACAGTGAGTAGTAATCTTCCATCGAGATGGGATCAAATTTGTGGTCATGACATACTGCACAACCTGTGGTGAGTCCAAGGAAGATGGTTCCGAATGCATCGGTGCGATCGATCACGTTTCGCGTGAAAACCTCATCGTAAATGGAGCCGCCCTCGCCAGTGGTTACATTCAGGCGATTGAATCCACTTGCAATTTTTTGTGATTGCTTTGCATCTGGAAGCAAGTCGCCCGCAAGTTGCAGCGTCATGAACTCATCAAAGGGCATGTTGTCATTGATCGCCTGAATTACCCAGTCGCGGTATGGCCACATCTCACGGTAGTTATCCAGATGCAAGCCATGTGTGTCGGCATAGCGGACAAGGTCAAGCCAGTAACGCCCCACGTGACGCCCAAATTCAGCCGAGCTAAGCAGACGGTCAACTAGGCGTTCATACGCATTTGGTGATTCATCGGATAAAAACGTTGCAACCTGTTCGAGGGTAGGAGGCAGGCCGATAAGATCGAGACTGACGCGGCGTATCAACGTCCGGCGGTCTGCCCTTGGGTTGAGTGCCAGGCCAGCAGAAGTCGCACGTTGGTTGATCAGGTAGTCGATCGCCGCAGGACTATCCTGAGAGACATCAGCGGGAAGGTCGGGCCGCACGGGGGGCCGAAACGACCAGTGCTGCTCGATCTTAGCTCCTGTTTCAATCCAGCTTTCGAGACGTTTGCGTTGCGCTGATGCCAAGGGTTTGTGGAATTCTGCTGGCGGCATCAACAGGTCGGCATCCTTGGAGTTAACTCGTGATAGCAGTTCACTCTTGGATACATCACCTGAGAACACGACGCTTGCCAGCCCTTCTGCGGTATCAAGACGCAGGTCAGCTTCCCGTGTCTGCTCGTCGGGACCATGGCATGCAAAACAGTGATCCGAAAGAATCGGACGGATGTCCCGTGAAAAATCGGGTGCGTCGATTGGCTCGACACTTTCTGCCACAGACCTTTGCGTCAATGCCGGAAGGACCGTGATACCCAAGGTTACGAGCAGCGTCACGGCAACGAATTGGGGCCGATTGAGCATGTATCAGGGACAACTGAGAGGTAGGAGAAAAACAGAAAAACAATGACTTTGGGTTGTCACTCATTACAGTCTACCGCTGTTTACCACTGTCGGAAAACGAGAAGCCAACAAACAGGGACTCTGCCGAGGTGATGGATGGACAAAGCCTATAATCGGTAAAAACCGAGATATACAGCATTTGCAAGGTGAGAGCGAGCTTTGGTTGTGTGGGTGGCTTACCGCATCAAAGGTGCCTTCATGACTTGACGCGATTGGCTGGAGCATGTGTTTGAAGTGAAAGTTGAGCCATTTCACAGTCACTTCCCACACCACGCTCGTTTCTCTTGTTGTTACTTCAAGCGGACGCGTTGCCCCAACCACCGCCGCCGGGTGTTTCAATGATCAGTCGATCACCGACGACTACCGACAGAGATGCTGTTGCGGCAAGTGATTCGGTTTTCCCGTCGTGCACAAGCAGGTTCCGTCCAACTTTACCTGGCGCCCCCCCTGATGCGCCATAGGGGCCGACGTTGCGGCGACCGGTGAGCAGTGAGATGACGAGAGGCTTCATAAACTCGAACTCCCGGATCATGCCATCTCCGCCACGGTGTATCCCCGAGCCACCGCTCTGACGTCGAATGGCAAAGCGTCGTAAACGCACCGGCAATCTTGATTCCAGAATTTCCGGGTCGGTGATGCGGGTATTGGTCATGTGTGTGTGCACTGCGTCTGCTCCCGGTCGTGCTGCTGTGGCGCCACTTCCTCCACCAATCGTTTCGTAATAACCAAAGGTTGGATCACCAATCAGCACGTTGTTCATGGTTCCTTGCGAGGCAGCGGCTACGCCCAAGGCACCCAACAGTACATCAACGATTCGCTGGCTTGTTTCGACATTTCCGGCGACGACTGCAGCACATATCGCAGGGTCTGTGTGGTGAGGTGGATCCAGCATGCCTTCTGGGATCTGAATCGTCACGTCTCGCAGCACACCATCACATAGAGGTAAGTCGGAACCCGAAACACAGCGTAGAACGTAAAGAGTCGCCGCTGTCACGATGGCTGGCGTTGCATTGAATCCATGGGGATGGACAGGTGAGGTATCAAAACAGACATCAAGGTGATTTTCGTCCCGTTTGATGGTTGCAGCAATGCGGCTGCCATCATCTAAATGATCTTCGAAGCTCATCGGGCAGTTGGGTAATGTCTGTATCCAGCGTTGCATGGAATCACCCGCCAGATCCAGGATTTGGCCCATGAATGTGTCAATGGTTTTTACCGAGTATTGTTGAGCCAGGTCTGTCAATGCTCGTACGCCATGGGCACCTGCGGCTTGTTGCGCGGCAATGTCTGCCAGGTTTTCACTTACGCATCGTGAGGGATAGCGACCTGTTGAAAGCAGTTGCTTCAAATCGACCTCATGGCTATTGCCTGATTTCACTAATGCGAAGTTTCGAATCACTACACCTTCTTCTGCTAGAGATGTGGCGTTGGGAGGCATGGAACCCGGGGTGCGTCCACCTATCTCAGCGTGATGTGCCCGTGAGGCCACGTAGAAATCGGGTGATCCTTTTGTCGTGTCAGCGTCACAGAAGACCGGCGTGATCGCAGTCACGTCAGGCAGGTGTGATCCACCGGCATAAGGGTCGTTACTGAGGTAACAGTCATGAGGAGACATTTCCGGAAACTGTTGCATGACTTGGCGAACGGTATGCCCCATCGCTCCGAGGTGAACTGGAACGTGGGGTGCATTGGCAATCAACGACCCATCGTGCCGAAACACCGCACAGCTGTAGTCACGCCGTTCTTTTACGTTGACACTGATTGCTGTTCTTCGCAAAACTTCACCCATCGCATCAGCAATGCCTTGCAATCGCCGGGCGATCACTTCCAGCAGGACTGGGTCCGATGTGATTCTTTGCTGTTCTGTTTTCAGGGTCAGTTCTTTCGGCTTCACGTCTGTGTCACAGCAGACGACCTCCAGAATTCCGTCCTGTATTTTGCTGGCTTGCCATCCCGGTTCCACAACCAGTGTGGAATGATCGCCGACAATCATCGCCGGGCCTGAAATGATTTTGGCTTGGGTAAGAGATTCGCGATCAATCTGTTGCGCCTCCACCCATTGGCCTTCGTGCCACATCTTCCTCGTGCCCGCTGTACCAACGACAGTTTTTTGATGCTCGGAAAAATAATTTTTGTCAGACTGCAGTGTGGCATCACATCTTAGTGCTGCCAGTTCAACAGCAAGTTCAGCCTGAATGTAGCCGAAGATTTTCTTGTGCCTTTGATGAAACCTTTCCCGCAGTGTTTCGGCAGGGGACAGAGGGATGCTTAAGGAGGCCTCGGTCCCTTGGTATCGGAGATCAGCTTCGAGGATATGAGTCAGTTGTTGTCCCGGTTCGAGTTCGTCCTTGAGTTGCTGTTGGGCGTCCTGAGTCAACTTTGTTGCTGTGGCTTGAATCGCTTCCGGTGTAAGGTCTTTGAGTAATTCGTAAACACCCCGTGTCACAACTTGACCTTGATCTGCCAGTCCCATACCCAAGGCACTGAGCATTCCTGAGTCGGGATGATCGAGTATTCGTTTCATTCCCAGGACACTGGCAACTCGGCACAGGTGTTGGCCCGCCGCGCCACCAAAACCGACCAGCACCATGTTCCGAACATCGCTTCCCTGTGCGGTACTTACGGCACGCACTGCTTCGGCCATGTGCGTTACAGCGATAGAAAAAAATCCCTCCGCTAACTGCTCGGTAGAAGTCAGCCCTGATTCTTGTGGGATTTTTTGCAGGACTGATTGCAAGGCTTCTGTGGCAGCTTGGCGATTCAATGGAAAGGGAAACCGGTTTTCCGGCACTCTACCAAGTAATAAATTGACATCCGTGACCGTCAGTGGGCCGCCTCGTCCGTAGCAGGCAGGTCCGGGATTGGCACCCGCGCTTTCGGGGCCAACAGCGAGTCGTTGTTCCGAGTTGTAGTGGCACATGGATCCCCCACCTGCCGCTACCGTTTCAATGTCCATCATAGCTGTCATGACACGCACGCCTGCGACACGCGATTCGTACCGTCGCCCAACTCGGCCCTCGTATCGACTGACGTCGGTGCTGGTTCCGCCCATGTCCAGGCCGATCGCATTCTTTGCATTTGCGCGTTCCGCAACGTGACCCAAGCCTACGACTCCGCCCGCTGGACCTGACAGGATGCTGTCGCGACCCCGAAAGGCCGCAGGTGATACCAGTTTGCCATTGCTGGTCATCAGACGCAGGCGGCACTGGGAATCACCACCAAATTGCTGCCAAACGTTCGTTACATATCCAGACAGAATTGGATTCAGATAAGCATCCAGAACCGTGGTTTCCGTACGCGACACATACTTGATTAACGGTGCAACTTCACTGGAGCGGGAGATGTTGTGGAATCCTGAATCCCTAGCCAATTGTTCGATCCGTCGTTCATGTTCATCGTTGACATGGGAATGGAGCAGACAAATCGCGAGTGAATCGATCCCATCACTTTTAAGTTTGGAAAGCACAGAGGTCACTGAATCAATGTTTACTGGCTGAATGACCGATCCGCTGGCATCGAGCCTTTCTTCAATTTCCAGGACACGGTTTGTGAGCGGGGGATTCTTTTCAATGGAGAGTGAGAAAAGCTGAGGTCGGTCCTGTTCACCGATCCGAAGGATGTCAGCGAATCCCTTCGTCACCAGCACAGCAGTGCTTGCACCCCCGCGGGTCAATAACGCATTCGTGCCACGGGTTGTTCCGAGTCGAACGTCCAGTGCGGGTAACGGAGTATCCAAAGGAATACCGAGCAGCAGTCGAGTAGCCAGAACGGGTGCTTCAAGATTGGCATTCAGTTCAATGACTGCCGCTTGATTCGTGGTGTTGCCCGATTCCGCATCCGACGCTGTTTTGCTGTTGGGATTTTCTGGGCCGGACTTGCCAGAAGTTTTTTCACTGAAAGTCAGTATCCCGTCTTCGTGTTCGGTGATCTGTCCAAGTGGTCGCTGGTTTCCGTTGGGATCAAGGATGGAAACTGTGGCATTTTTCCAGAACCCGGGGATGTCGTGTCCGGCAAGTTCGGTTGCGCGGAAGCTATGGCTGGTAATCCACGCTTCAATCTTGGCTCGGATCACACCACTGCTCAGTACCTTGGTGTGGTATCGCGTTGACTCATCAATGACGATGCAGTCAGTGAAGGTTCCGCCGACATCGGCCCAAACTGTTACCGTCATGAGTTAAATAATGCCAGGCTTTCTTTGGCTGCTGGTTGGTCAATCAACGCGACAGCAACATCGCCTGGTTGAAGGGTGTCATTCGCGGTTGGGACGCGAACAAAGCCATCGCGTTCGACAGCCGCAATCAAACAGCGGCCGGAAAAAGGCAGTTCTGCCAACGTCGCTTGGGTCACTTGTGTGCCCTCGGATACTTCCAGTTCATAGATTCCGATGGTGCCGTTTGGAATTCGACTTTGGCTGATGATGGCACCCTCATTTAGAAATCCCAGGATTTGTCGGGCTGCCACATCGCGTTCACTGACAGCCCGATCGATGCCCAATTTTCCGACCACATTGGCGTAATCAGGACGTCCTACCACGCACATCACACGGGCCGCTCCCAGTTCGCGGGCTTCGACCCCTGCCATGATGTTGCTCTCATCGCTCCCCGTGCAGGCAACAAAGTAGTCAACTGTCCCGCCACCCTCGTCTTCCAGCACGCTGCGTCGATTGGCATTGGCGTGAATGACAGTCACTCCGGGCAACAGTTTCGCCAGCCGATTGCAATGCTCCCGATCACGTTCCAGTAATACAATCCGGTAGTCGCGGCGGCTAAGTGAGTCGGCAAGGTGATAACCCGTTTCACCGCCACCCGCGATCATTACACGCTGTTTGAGGTGCAAATCCGATTCGGAAACAAATATGCTTCTTGTTTTGGTAACGACCTCCGGTGCACCAATCAGGCTGACCCGGTCACCGCCGTGCAATTCATCCTCGCCGCTGGCGATCCACATGCGGCCTTCGCGGGCAATTGATCCAATCCGCACAGCCCCTGATATTTTCAGGTCTCGTAATTTATGTCCCGCACTAACCGACTTACCATCGACTTCGACTTCATAGACCTCCAACTGACCGCGCGCGAAATGCTCCAACGGAATTGCGTCTGGATTCCGGATGGCACGGGCCAATTCGAATGCTGAAAGCTGCTCAAGGCTAAGCAGACTGTCGATGTTGAAGTGTCGTTGATAATCAAACGTGCTTAGATCGTGAAAGGCAGGTGCATAGACGCGGGCAATGCTTCGGCGTGCACCCAGTTCCTTTGCCATGCTGGCTGCAACGATGTTGACTTCATCATCACCAGTGACCGCAAGGCACATGTCTGCAGAACTGACTTCGGCCTGAAATAAAACAGTGCTTCTCGATGCGCTGCCGACGATCGCTTTGACATCCAATTCGTTGTTGATCCGTTGGACATTGGCTGCGTTGCTATCGACGACGGTAACGCTATGGCCACGTCTGCACAGCATGTCCGCAACCCAGCGGCCAACTGTTCCAGCACCAAGAGTCAGAACTCGCATGAAATTCAGTCTGTATGAAAGGGAATGAACAGGCTTCTGCCGTTAAGCAATTGAGATGAACGCGTCACGATGGTGAGAGGAAGTGGCGTGGGAAGCACTTGTCAATCGAACAAGTATCCGGTTATCAGGAATAGGTGTCCGGTTGTTAGGAATAGGTGTCCGGTTGTTAGGAACTAGCACGAGTGCATCGTTTTAACGTCGTCCAGGAACCAATCGTCTTGGACGGCAGCATGGCCTTGCACCTGCCTAGTGCCCGCTTGTTGGCAGTGCGTCGTGCTTACAGTAACCAATCGAGGATGCAAATCACGATGAAGATGATCGCCATGAATCCGGTAATCCAGCGTCCAGTTTGCCATGCGTATTGCAGAATCAATTTCGTGTTTTCATGACGTGTTCCACCAAAGACCAACGCAATCGCGATGATCAGCGGAAGGTAGTACAGCAGGTAACTCGGAGCGATGGGAAGCATTTTGTCTTGCCGGGAAAATGTTGTGTCGGGAAGGGGGCGTCTCAGAAACCACGCGAATGACTTTTCTAAGTCGCTGATTTTTCTGTTTCCTTGCTCGCTGGTTCGTCGTCTTCAGACTCTTTTTTCCGGCCGCTGATCGGAATAGACAGCGGGCCGCCGTACGCATCATAAATGACTAGGATATTCAGCAAGCCCGCAATCACGGTGTACCAGGTTCCCATTTCGTAGCCTGCGCCGTGACGGGCGTACCATGCTGACACCTCATCTGCCTGACTCTCGCGGACAGGACGCAGAGGAGGTGCCATGAAACCTCCCCAGTAGGGCTGATAATCTCCCGAGGTGACGCCGGTTTCTGGGTCGGTGGCCTTCTTGATCAGATTCGCTTGAAGTAATGCAGGTAATGCTGCACCACCCACGCCCGCCTGAAGAAAGTAGTGCCAACGCTTGTCTCCCGGTGCCCACGACGCATAAACCACATGTCCGCCACCCAACGCGAATCCAAGCACCCATGCAGACAGGATGCAGACCATGAACAGAACGCCCTTGGTGTGGCGCCCCTGATAAAAGTGGCCAGCGCCAGGAATTAACCACGCTAAAAGGGCGGCTAATGGCCGGTTGCGGAGATCAATTCGCTCGCCGTCCACCAAAATGGTGTTCTTGCTGTCAGATGTCATCTGTGGCTTCGTGTTTGTGGCCTCGCTGTCTCGTTTCAGGCCCCATTGTGAAAGAAAGCTATTCGCTGCGATAGGTGAATCAAGTTTGTCTTGACGCGATTCCCAGCCATCAAGTAAATCCAGACATCAAGTTTATGATTTTCACCATTCGCTGGACGGCATTCGCATGGCTCGCTTCGCTCTTGGACTTACCTGTACCCTGATTATAACCCTCGCTGTGGGCTGTGGCTCAGGAACCCCTGTTGCAGACAATCCGACTCCCCGCACTCAGGAAGGTTTTACGACCAATGCCGGTACACCGTCGCCTGCTTCGTTAAATCCCCCGCCAACCGACATTGTGAGCCAGTTTCTCGACGAAATTCGCCGCGGAGGCGAGGATTCCAGGGCAAACGCACTGCTCACCTCCCGTGCTCAAAGCGAACTCAAACGTATCGGGCAAACGATCCAACCCATCGGATCCCCCAATGCCAGCTTCGATGTCACCCGCTTTGAGCTGCATCCCGAAGATGCAACTGCTGCCATGGTCCATAGTGTTTGGTCCGAACCTAACGCCGAAAGCAGTAATGTTGCATCCTCCCAAGTCGTTTGGGCACTTCGCCAAGAAAAAAGTGGTTGGAGAATCAGCGGCCTCGCAATTACGATCGATCCTGAAGCAGAAGATCCTGTGGTCTTCAATTTCGAGGATGGGAATCAAATGGCGGCGATGCTGTCCGAACCCTCCCCAAGCAATTCAGAAGTTTCGTCGCAGGCTACCGCCCCAGAATCGACGCTGAATCGTTGATTTGAAGGCTGTTCCAGGATATCCCCCCACGCGATGCTGCTGGTCTCTATGTGACCATTGATAGCAAATAAGGGGGGAATCGTGCCTCTTGTGGCTTCTCCCACCAAATGCATGGTCTGCCCTCCGCAGTAATTGTTCTGACTCGCTCAGTAATTTGCTGCGTCTCTTTGTGACAATAATTCCTGAATTTCCATTCACGCCCGATTGACACCCATGCCTCGCTAGTTACCCTATCGCTCGAAATTACGCGGTCGGAATAACCTACGCAAACCTCCCAGTTTGCATCTGATTGGGTGTCTGCCGCAGCATTCGTGAGCCAGTTGGCACGTCGTCAACGGCACGAGATGTGGGGCCTCAGGAATCAGGCCCATAACCATGATGTGCGAATCTGGATCGCACCTAACTCCGAACTCTGGAGATTGAAGATGAATCGGACTGTGGTGAGCGGTATTGCCGCGTTCGCACTGATGATTGGTGCAGGACTTGCTATGACTGACACAACTGCCGAAGCTGGTCGCTGCGGCGGAGGACTTTTCTCACGTCTGCATGCCAAGAGCTGTGGCGGAAAAGTTTTGGGTAACCTGTGTAACAAGAGCTGTGGTGGTGGACTGCTTGCACGCCTGAAGGCAAAGCACGCTTCCGACTGCTGTGCTCCTGAAGCTGCTCCATGCGAAACAGCTGCTCCATGTGAGACAGCTGCTCCTTGCGAGACAGCACCTTGTGCAACTGAGACTGAGTGCTGTGAGGATCCTTGTGCCAAGAAGCCTTGTCTTCTTCAGCGTTTGTTCAGCAAGCATCGTCGCAACAAGTCTTGCTGCGAGAGCTCATGTGAAACGGCTGCTCCATGCGGAACCGTTGTTGAGGAAGCTTCAAGCAGCAGCGATTCTGCTACGGAAGCTGCACCCCCAGCACCCGTTGCTGATGCAAAAACCGACGCTTAATTGCGGTTGAGGGCTCGACGTTGGGATGAATATTCTGACCGGGTCACCGAGAGTCAAAATACCCTGCCGGTCTACTGATCGGCGGGGTTTTTTTGTGTATTGATGAGTTGTTCAACAATATCGGGGCGTAACCGCGCGACGTCATTGAAGTCGTCGATGTCATCTGGTTTCAAATACAGGTGTTCGGATTGATCGTGATCCCGAACGTAGAACCAGTCCGGGGTCGTGACCGCGTGTGGGGTTCGGTCCGACTTGGTGATCACGCTGGTGCCTGTATCTGATTGGCACCACTGTTCGGGTGACCACACCAGTGAGCCTGGTCCCTCAGGCGACGAATGGCTGGCGATTTGATCCAGCAGATTGGGAAATGTATCGCCACCGTTCAATTGGGGCAGATGCAGTGGGCCGAGGTCGCTGACGATTAATGGCAGCCGAATGTCGGCACTTCTTAGTGGTCCAAGTCGATGTCCCACCCATCCATGTTGGCCCAGTTGGAAACCGCTGGTGCCCACGATCAGAACGTGAGGATCTTCTGCTTTCAGCGATGTCAGGAGAATTTCGATCAGTACGTCGAGCATTCGGATTTGGCATCCATAGGTACGCATCCACGACATGACCAAATCAGGATGCACTTCGGCCGGCAGTTGGAAGCTTGGCGGTGTGACGTCCTCGAAATAGGGTGGCAGCTTCTCGACCCTCTCGGTGACTTGATCGGCATCCTCGAGCAGTTCGACTTCATCGCTCGGGGCGAGCGAGGCCTCATTACCTTCGTCCATCAGCGCCATGTAACGCGGAGCATCCCAGCGTTTGGTCAGGAAGTCACTGTGCAACCACAGGATGCTCCAGTCATCTGGCTCTGCATCACGTTCGATTGCAGCAGCTACCAGTTGACCAAGCTGAGTTTCAACCATGTCTTCTGCTGGTGACTGCTCTGCTTGCTGTTCGCGATCATGCAACGACACCATTTGATCAAATGGCAGTTTTTCAAATTGATCTGCGATATCTTTCACATCAGTGATCAGATCGATGCTTCCGCTGGCTTGCCACTTGTCTTTCCAGTGGGTGGTTTGATCCAGACTTTCAACCATCTGCAGAAACATATTTGACGGCTGATCATCGGTCGCCAGCCAGCGATCCCAAACACATCCGGTATCAGCAATGGCATCAATCGCCGGAGTCCTGTTCCATGATGATCCATAGCACCCGAGGGCAGCCGGCGTGAGCCCTTCGAGCGACAGGACAAGGAGCGGTCGCGGCTTCAATGGAAATCTCGCAGGTTTGAGATCGGCAGAGGTGGTGTTCAACGCATGTTGTAGACGCTTCGAGCCTGAAAGTGTGAAGCGTGGCCGATAAAAAGTAAGAGTTGAATGCTGCGGTCGACTATGAATTGCTGTGGTCAACGATGCACTGATGTCATGCCATCACGCAAACTCTCGTTGCCAGCACTTACGAGGCTTTGCCACCCGATCCACGGGGTTGGCAAAGCGTCATGTAAGGTGGAATGTGATACGTTTTTCCACACTTTCTTTTCCAGCTTGGCATGATGCCGGTCGATCACTCAGCGGATCTGATTCAGGTTTTTGCAGGCTTTTTCTTTGGCTTGAAAATTTCCGTCGCGGTTCCGAAGTGGACTTCACCAGCGTTCATCAGTGTTTCGCTGAGCGTTGGGTGAGGATGAACACTGTCGGTGATGTCATGGACTTCGCAACCCATTTCGATTGCCAAAACTGCTTCTGCGATCAGTTCCCCAGCACCACTGCCAACAATGCCGCAACCTAGCACCCTATCGGTCTTAGGATCGACCAGCCACTTGGTCAGGCCGTTGGTAATTCCAAGTGCTTGGGCGCGACCACTGGCAGCCCAGGGGTACATTTCAACGTCAACGTCGACTCCCTCTCGTTTGGCCTCTTCCTCAGTGATTCCCGCCCAGGCAATTTCTGGATCCGTGAAGACGACGGCAGGGATCGCAGCTTTCTCGAATGCCACATTTTTACCTGCAACAACCTCTGCGGCCACACGCCCCTCGTGGGTCGCTTTGTGGGCCAACATCGGGTCGCCTGCGATATCCCCGATAGCGAGAATATGTGGATCAGCTGTTCTCTGCTGTTCGTCGCAGACGACAAAGCCTCGGTCGTCGACCACGACATTGGTGTTTTCAAGACCAATTCCCCGTGTTACCGGACTGCGACCGATACTGATCAGGACTCGATCGTATTGCTCGTGCCCGAATTTGTTCGGCCCTTCGAAGGTGACCTCGATCTTGTCCCCCACCTCACTCAGGGATCCGACCTTGGTATTCAGGAATACACGTCCCTCGCATAGCTTTTCAATCTGTTTTGCCAGAGGCTTGACGAGGTCTCGGTCAGCACCTGGCAGAAGACCGTCCATCAATTCGACGACGCTGACCTTTGAGCCCAATTGGGCGTACACACTGCCCATTTCCAGACCGATATAACCACCCCCGACCACCAGCAGGTTCTCAGGAATGTCTTCCAGAGCCAGAGCCCCGGTGCTATCCATCACACGGTCGCTGTTGATTCGGAATGCAGGCGGCATCGCCGGGACGCTACCAGTCGCGAGGATGCAGGTATCAAAGGTAAGTGTTCCACCGTCAGGGATCGATTTGTGATCACCTTCAAGTTTCAGAGTCTTAGAATCAACGAAACTTCCCCTCGCCTGAACGACCGTGACGTTGCGACGTTTGGCAAGTTGTCCCAGTCCTCCCGTCAGGTTTGAAATCACCTTGTTTTTTCGAGCACGCACCTTATCGATATCGATTTTGGGGTTCTCGTCGTACACAACGCCCCATTCTTCACGAAGCTCTTCAACTTCGCTGATGACCTTGGCAACGTGCAGCAGCGCCTTGCTCGGGATACAGCCTCTCAGGAGACATGTGCCGCCGAGTCGCGGTTCGGCTTCAACGATGGTGACATCCAGACCTTCATCCGCTGCCAGAAATGCTGCTGCATAACCGCCGGGACCACCACCAAGGACAACAACTGGAGCATGCATGAGCGAGGCTTACCTTGCAAATTTGGATAGGGGATGCATGAACTGGGAGTCCAGCGATCTTTGACCGTCATCCCAGGGACAACGAGTTTGGCTCACTATCGCGATCTCGCAATCTGTGGCAGGAAACCATCAGTGCTTCGCGTCAGCAGAAAAGCGAAACGACCCTCGTTGGGGACAATGACATTGCAGATCAAGTCTTTCCAGAAAAAGACGACCCTGATGATCATGTGACCCGATTTGAGTGATCGCTGTCAGCCATGCTCGATTCAACGGCGTTTGCGACCACACTGATCGGCAAACGCCACTTCGACTCAATATAACGTGTCGACTAGCGAGACAGGAATTCGACCACGCTGTTCGCGTCCACTGGCAAGCTGATATCGCTTGGTCCAGGCAGACCCAATACGGTCGCTTTCAGGTTCTCACTATCAAAAGTCACCCAATCGAGGGCGTCCGGAGCTGCGTTTGCGATGACACCTCGATACAGGTTTTTAAGGTTTTCGCGACCGCGAACCTCAATGATGTCGCCGGGACGCAGAAGATAGTTCGGCTTTGTGACTTTCGTGCCGTTGACCAGAAAATGGCCGTGGGTAATCCCCTGACGGGCTTGTGGGCGTGTCTTGGTCAGTCCAACGCGGCGAACCACGTTGTCCAGTCGTCGCTCGCACATCAACAGCAGCAATTCACCCGTGTTGCCCGGTTTGCGGCCAACAGCATCGAAATAACGTCGTAACTGACGCTCACCAAGACCGTAATAGTGCTTGATCTTCTGCTTTTCCATCAACGCCAAGCCGTAGTTGCTGGGGCGACGGCCACGGACGTGCATTCCCGGTGGCTGCGGGCGACGGTCCAGTGCACGGGCGGCACCTGCTGTCTCGTAAATCAGGGTACCGAGTCGACGATTGATACGAGCTTTGGGGCCGGTGTAACGGGCCATGGGCTAACCTTTCTACGTCACGCATGACGCTGTTGGAGGGGGTGCGGAACAGGATATTCACCTGTTCGCAGGATGCGATCCAAGCTCTCAGTGGACTGTCAAACAGCTCTCTGAAATGAGCATGGCCTCGACAATCGAGGCCATCTGGTCGCATGCTGGATTTCTTTCAGCTCGCAAGTGTCGCCGGAAAGGATGATTTTGGCAAGAGGAAGCGGGCCGAGAACACCCGTTTGGTCCCGAAAAAAACGCTGCTCACTCTGGCAGGGATGCCCCAATGCTGCTGCCATCATCCCGCTCTTGTATCTCCTTTCTGCAGAACCATGGTTCGACTACCTTGGTTCGACCGACGCGGGCTGATCGACCCGTCGTAGGCCAATGGCAGGTTATCGACGCCTCAAATGGTGACCGCTTTCGACTGCGAACCTTGTCCGTTGTAACACTTGGCGACTGCGACACTTTGTCGGGACCTGTTGCCGGCAGCCGTGCCCCCAAACAAACTGCCGCACAGCAACCTGATCCCCACACGAATCAATAATCCTCAAATCCTCGCAATTCACAGGCGATTGATAATGGCTGACATAGACGTTTACGGAGTTGGTAATGCCCTGGTCGATATCCAGACGCAAGTCGCGGATCAGGTTTTGGAAGAGCTGAAGATCGAAAAAGGCGTGATGACGTTGGTCGACGAGGAGCAGCAGTCGGGTGTGCTAGGCAAGCTTGGCGGCTCACCTCTGCACCGTTGTGCGGGTGGTTCTGCCGCGAACACAATTGTGGCGCTTGCTGACTTGGGTGGTTCTGCTGCCTATGTCGGTAAGGTCGGCGATGATGAGATTGGCTCGTTTTTCCTAAGCGATATGCGAGAGCTCGGCATCGGAATCGATGTCAAACCGGCCAGCAGCAGCACCGGAACTTGTGCCGTCCTGATCACGGATGATGCACAGCGAACGATGCTGACACACTTGGGGGCGTCCGCCACGCTGACAGAAGATGATATCGAGCAGGCACTCGTTGAATCCTCGAAATATGTTTACGTCGAAGGTTATTTGCTGACCGGCGAAACCACCAAGGCAGCAGCCTATCGTGCGATGGACCTCGCGAAACAAGCAGGTGTCAAAGTTGCTTTGACGGCGTCTGATCCCTTTCTCGTGAATATGATTCGCGATGAAATCTGGGATCTTGTTCGCGGGCCAGTCGACTTGTTCTTTTGCAATGAAGAAGAAGCAAAAAGTCTGACGAAAGAGACAGATCCCATTCAATGTGCTGCAAAAATTCATGAGCATGCTGAGAATGTAGCGCTCACGCTAGGCGATAAAGGTTCCCTCATCATGCATGGTGGCGAGGCCTTTCCGATTGAGGGAGCCGCAGCAAAAGCCATTGATACCACTGGCGCGGGTGACATGTATGCCGGCGCACTGCTGTATGGCATTACCAATGGAATGGGTTGGCAACAGGCAGGACATCTCGCATCCCATGCCGCAGCCAGAATTGTCTCTCAAATGGGGGCCCGTTTGGAATGCAAGTTCACAGCCCAAGAAGTGGCTGAATTCGCCAATATGAGCTGAATCGCTCACTCACGCGCTTGTCGAACGCATGTCGTCTGCCGCGTTCCGTTGCGAAACCTCATGCGTCGTTTGACCAGTCGGCTCAATTCAGCCAAGAGACAAGTCGGACAGGATCGACAATGTTTTCGAACGCTCGATTTGCACTGACGCTTTTTGACGACTGATGCTATGTGTCGACCGGTGGATCTTGCTTTCCCCGTTGATGATTGCACTAAGCTGGTACCCACGGTTCAATTTTTTCATATTCAAGACCCCTGAATACAACCTGAGTAGGTCGCAGATGGCTGTTGAAATCAATGTCGGATACACAGGGCAACTTCGTTGTGAGGCAACCCACGGCCCCAGTAGTCAGAAGCTCAGCACGGATGCCCCCACTGACAATGGTGGAAAGGGGGAGTCTTTTTCGCCGACCGATTTGGTGGCCACTGCGTTGGGCACCTGTGTGATGACCATACTTGGTCTGGTTGCCGAACGGCATGATGTTGATTTGCAGGGAACGCAGATCCAGGTCACGAAGGAAATGATTACTGAGCCAGTGCGTCGAATTGGCGCGCTGCGGACGGTCGTTACGATCCCTGTGAACGCAGTGACGGATATTGAGTTGCGGACACGATTGGAGGCAGCAGCCCGAAAGTGTCCCGTCCATCAGAGCTTGCATGCTGATATTCAGGCCCCCATCGACTTTCGTTATGAAGGCTGATCTCGACCCAGATTTTGTCGAGCCATTGCAAGGCGAAACCAGTCGCAACTGTCCAGATTGAAGTTGCTATTGGGAACGTTACAGCTGCTTTGGGAGTGGATTTTCTCGTGACCCGCCGCGCGTTCGACTTTGACGGTTGTAGGGGTTGCATCGATTTGTGCCTTCCTGCTGTCAACCAAGGACACAAATAGCCGATTTTTAGAGAAGTTGGAGTCTCTCTACTCAATTTGTGCGCATGCATGTCGGCTGCCTCGATAGACGAAACTGTTGAACTGGAACGGAAACCGAATCTCGTTCGCGATGTATGCGCGCTTGTGCTGATCGCTTTTACGTTGATTGTGACCGTATCACTTGTCACTCATAACGCGGCTGACCCACTCGACACACCGATCTGGCCCATCAGTGAGTTCTATACTCCTGATGCTACGATCTTTCCGCCGAATGCCACCATTACCAATGCATGCGGTTACTGGGGTGCATTATTGTCGTCGTTGTTGCTGGATGCTTTAGGTGTTGCATCGGCGATTGTGATTGGTGCTTTGGGTGGCGTGGCCACTGCGTTGATCATGCGTGGCAATTTAAATGCACCGGTGTTGAGATCTTTAGGGGGCACGATCATCGTTATCGCGGTTGCGACGGGTGGTGCAATGTTGCCGCTGCAGGCTTCTGGCCTGCCTGTGGTTGGTGGTGGTGGATTTCTTGGCGCGATGACCTCAACCTGGCTGCTTGAACACTTTGCTCCTGCCGGAGCTTGGATCTTGACGTTGACCTTGTTTCTGGTCGGCACCTTGATGACCAGTGACTACGCCTTGCTGTATGCCAGCAAGCGAATATTGAAGGAGGGTCACAAGGTTTCCAAATCGGGATTGAAGCGAGCCGCGAATGCTTTACCCGCTCCGCGACGTCGGCGTCCGTTTACTGATTTGGAGGAGCCAATCAAGATCGACGGCGATGGCGACAGCGATACCAGTGGACTTTCAGAGAAGGCCGATCGTAGCGAACCCACCATCAAGTTTCGACAGCCCAAAAACAAGCCAAAGGCTGATGATCGCGAAGTGGAAGTCGCGGACGATGAGGATGTCGAGGAAGAATTCGTCGAAGATGGTTACGAAGATGGTTACGAGGATGAGGACGCAGAAGATTGGGACGATGCCGAAGAGGGTTCCGCTGAATCTACCGAGCGGGAATTGGATATCGGAAATGAGAAACATACCGTCAGAAAAGATGAATCGCACAATCTTTCACAGCCCAAAGTAAAGGTGCCCAAGCGAAAGAAAAAGTCCGAATCATCAGAGAATATGTTCGAGGACATGAATGAGTCGTTGCCCGGCGGTATGGAAGATTACCGTCTGCCAAGCATCGAACTGCTCGAACAAAGCGATGATGTTTGCTATGAAGAACAACTCCATGAAGTGCGTCGCAAAGCGCATGTGCTCGAGGAAACCTTCCGTGATTTCGGTTTCAATATTCGAGTGGTCGAAATCGAGACCGGGCCGGTCATCGCACAATATGAGATCGAACTTGAGGCCGGATTGCGGCTGAGCAAAATAACCGGACTCGCTGATGATCTGGCGATTGCTCTGCGTGTTCCGAGTGTGCGAATTGTGGCACCAATTCCAGGTAAGAATACCGTTGGCATTGAGGTTCCGAATGAGACACGTCAGGCGGTGCGACTCCGCGATGTGATTGAGGAATCAGATACGCGATCAGCGAAGATGAACATTCCTGTGTTCCTCGGCAAAGATGTCTCCGGAAACCCGATGGTGGTCGATTTGGCAAAAATGCCCCACCTGCTCATCGCCGGTCGTACAGGTACAGGTAAGAGTGTTTGTCTCAACGCGATCATTACCTCAGTGCTGATGTGCTGCAGACCTGACGAGGTCCGGATGCTGATGATCGACCCCAAAATGGTTGAGCTAAGTGGTTATGGGCGGCTACCGCACCTGATGCATCCCGTGATCACTGATATGAAAAAGGCGGAAGCGATTCTCGCTTGGGCTGTTGAGAAAATGGAGGAGCGATATTCCCTGTTGGCGAAAGTTGGCGTTCGCCACATCAACAGCTTCAATGATTTGGGACGCGAAGAAATCATGCGACGCCTCGAAATCGATGAGGCAGACGCCACCAGAGATGTGCCTGAAAAACTCCCGTTCATCGTCATTGTTGCCGACGAGATGGCTGATTTGATGATGACTGCGGGCAAGGATGTTGAGCAGCATATCATTCGACTTGCCCAGAAAAGTCGTGCCGTTGGAATTCACTTGATTCTTGCAACTCAAAAACCAACGGTTGATGTGATCACCGGTTTGATCAAAAGTAATCTGCCAGCCCGTCTCAGTTTCCAAGTTGCCAGTAAGACCGATAGCCGTGTGGTGCTTGATGAAAATGGAGCAGACAAGTTGCTAGGCAATGGCGATATGTTGTTCCTGTGGCCAGGTACCAGCACGTTGATTCGTGGTCAGGGTACCTTCCTTTCGGATGACGAAATTGACACCATCTGCGACCACTGCAGCAAAGGAGAACAGAACTTTGTTGGTGAGTTGATGGAACTGAAGGTCGAACAGGAAGGAGACGGGGCAGATGGCACGTCGATGGAGCAGATCAAGAAACGGGATGAACTTTATGACAGTGCTATCGAAGTGGTCATTCGAGAAGGTCGCGGATCATGCTCGTTGCTGCAACGTTGTTTGGGGATCGGTTATGGACGTGCCGCGAAGTTGATTGACTTCATGGCCGAAGACGGAATCGTGGGTGATTACAACGGAAGCAAGGCGAGAGAAGTTGTCATGACCATGGCTCAATGGCAGGCAATGCAAGGCCTTGAGGTTGAAGAGGACGACGAGGTTGAAGAAGCCAACGCCAGCCAAATCCAGAGGACGGAGGAAGTCGCCGACGAAGACCACGCCGACGAAGATGAAGACGAGGAAGAGTACGAAGAAGACGAGGAAACTGAAGACGAGGAAACTGAAAACGGGCAAGTCGATTCCGAGTACAGCGAAGATGAGTACGAGGAAGAAGAGGACGAGGAAGAGTACGAAGATTGCGAATGAAAGTGTGTGCAAAGTGTCTTTCCGCCGGAAACCTCGGCGATGGCTTGCTTGTAACCATGCACTCACGCTGCTATACCGATCCCTTCTGCTGATACATCGGCACCGTTTCACAACGTCTCGCAGTGGTCGTTTCCTCCATGCCCGCACCTGATCAAATCAACCCTACGCCAGGTTCCATTGCTGCGATTCTGCCGGCGGCTGGTAGTGGACAACGGTTCGGTGCTGCCAGTAATAAATTATTTGCAGAGCTTGCTGGAAAGCCTCTCTGGTTTCACTCTGCATCGCGATTGGCGGAATCCGAAGCTGTGGGACGTATTGTGTTGGTGGTTTCGCAAGCCGACGACGGAGTGTTCCGAAAACGCTACGCGGCAATGGTTGAGCAGTTGGGGATCGAATTGGTTCTCGGCGGCAGCGAACGCACTGACAGTGTGCAAGCGGGGCTCGATCATCTGGCTGATGATTCCACTGTTCAATGGGTTGCGATTCATGATGCTGCTCGCCCGTTGATTCGTCAAAATGACATGGTTGCTGTTTTCACTGCTGCTCAGCGGACTGGTGCTGCGATCCTTGCGACACCCGTGCCGGGTACCGTGAAACGCGGAAAATTGGAAACTGGCGGTAGTCAAACGGTGGATCGTCGTGAATTGTGGCTTGCACTCACACCGCAGGTTTTTCGCATCGGGTTGTTGAAGCAGGCCTATCAGAAGCACAATGGACGCCCTGCAACAGACGACGCGCAACTGGTCGAAAGAATTGGGCACGATGTCACCTTGGTGCAAGGCTCTGCAGATAACCTGAAAATTACTTACCCCGAAGATTTGTCAGTGGCCGAGGCGATCCTTGCCACTCAGCTCCATCAATCCGAATAAAACAATGCCCGAACAGAATTTGCTGGAAGAATTGAATTGGCGTGGTTTGATCCACCAGTGCACCGACGATGATGGATTGGCAAAATTACTTGCCAGTGCTCCACAAACTGTCTATATCGGATTCGATCCTACTGCAGACTCCCTGCATGTTGGCAGTATGATGCAGTTGATGATGTTGAGGCGGTTTCAAAAAGCTGGCCACCGTCCCATTGCCCTCGTCGGTGGCGCGACAGGAATGATTGGCGATCCCAGCGGAAAAAGCGAAGAACGTAATCTGCTGTCCGCCGAGCAATTGCAAAAGAATGTTGATGGCGTCGCAGCGCAGATGCGGCGATTTCTTGACTTCGGAGATGATGAATCGGATGGGGGTGGAGAATCATCCAACCACGCAATTTTGTTGAATAACTTTGAGTGGATGCGGGGTTACTCTTATCTTGAATTCCTTCGGGACGTTGGCAAAAGCTTTCCTGTTGGGGCCATGATGGGAAAGGAGTCAGTTCGGTCACGCCTTGAGAGTGAAGCCGGGCTGAGCTACACAGAGTTCAGCTATATGCTTTTGCAAGCCTATGACTTTGTGCATCTGTCACGCGAGCATGGCTGTCTTATTCAAGCGGGTGGTAGCGACCAGTGGGGAAACATTACCGCCGGGATTGATCTTGGGCGGAGAATGTTGGGGCAGCAACTATTCGGAATTACGGCGCCATTATTGACGACCAGCGATGGTCGGAAGATGGGTAAGACTGAGAGTGGAGCGATCTGGTTGGATCCCTCACGCACCAGTCCCTACCAGTTTTATCAATATTGGCGAAATGTTGATGATGCAGACGTGATGCGATGCATTGCCTATTTGACCGAGATTGAGCGTGCTGAGTACGACGAACTGAAGGTGGCAACCGAGTCCGATCCGGGGCGTCGAACCGCGCAGAATCGCCTTGCTGAATGGCTGACAGAATTCGTTCATGGACAGGAAGGGCTGGCGAATGCGTTGAGAGCTTCCAAGATGCTCTTTGGCGGTGAAATTGGCGTTCAAACCGATGCCAGTCTCAGTGAGATTTTTGCCGATGTGCCTAGCCAGGAAGTGACACGCGACGTGCTAGAGGGTGAAGGCTACTGGATTGTTCAGGCGCTGCAGGACGCGAAGCTGGCCAGCAGTGGTGGCGAGGCGCGACGAGCAGTCAAGGAAGGCGGTGTTTACGTGAATAACATTCGTGCGACTGACGAAAAACAACGGCTGACTTCGGCTGACCTTGCAAGTGAAACGGTAATGGTCGTCCGAAAAGGAAAGAAGAACTACGCCCTGTTGCGTTTCGTTTGAAATCTTCGTCGGAAATCTCCGTTGAA
>Ga0315321_10000495_pt1 | contig 29029 bp, 23 predicted proteins | sample M180m21515metaG_FD_203464 | JGI IMG/M metagenome (GOLD analysis project Ga0315321, IMG submission 203464) | Ammonia-oxidizing marine archaeal communities from Monterey Bay, California, United States - M1 80m 21515 | ecosystem: Environmental > Aquatic > Marine > Intertidal zone | place: USA...
ATATTGGGTGATCGAACATGTTCGTCTCCGTAACACCCCAACTCAACGCGCAAATCATCCACTGCGATGAACAGTACGTTTTTGGGTCGCTGTGACACCTCTGGCTCTGTCGCCAAAGACTCTGTTTGTTGCAGAATGGCAATACAAAGCAGAAGACTCCAGCTCAGGAGCCATCGTGAAATTCTCTTGTGATTCATGCACACAATATTAGATTCCTGATTGAAGGAAACGCTTGATGAAGGATTTGGGATACAATCAAGAATGAAACGATCCCCACCAACTTGCCCATCCTGAAGGCTGAATTATAAATGCGACGTCTTGCTTTTGCTGCCGCTCCATGCACCCCACTGATTTTATTCACGCTGATTGCGCTCACATTCAGTGTGAGCACCGATAAAAATTGCGCATCTGCAATCGAGGCCCAACCGACGCGACCCAATGTGATTCTGATTGTGGTTGATGACATGGGGTGGATGGACCTGTCCTGCCAAGGCAGTGATTATTACAAGACACCCAACATCGACCGAATCGCTAAGGAAGGGCTTCGTTTTACAAATGGCTACGCAGCCTGTGCTGTTTGTTCACCGACTCGAGCAGCACTGCAAACGGGTCGCTACCCAGCTCGCATTGGTGTCACTGATTGGATCCGCAGCCTTTTTCAACGTGGCAATCTCGGCACCCCTGAAAAAAACCCTACCCAATATGTCGGTGGCAAGAATCGCAAACTACTCTGTCCGCCCAATCCATTCTGGATGGAACATGATGAGGTCACCCTCGCGGAAGCACTTGGATCCAACGGCTACAAAACCGCGTACATCGGTAAGTGGCACTTGGGTGATGAAGCATGGTATCCACCAGGGCAGGGCTATGCTGAGAATCGCGGCGGTTGTGACTATGGGCAACCACCTTCCTACTTCGACCCGTACAACCAGCCGAAGCACCGCCACCCGATGATTCGAGCTGGCATTCCATCATTGCCGGGCCGCAAGGCTGGTGAATTCCTGACTCACCGAGAAGCAGATGAAGCAGTACAGTTGATCCGTCAATGGAAGGACGACCCATTCTTCATCAACCTTGGCCACTACGCAGTACACACTCCGATTCAGGCGATCGATGAAGTCGCTGCAAAATACAAACAGGCTGGAAAATCGGATGTGAATGCAAAGTACGCAGCCATGGTTGAGTCCATTGATGATTCCACCAAACAGATTCTTGAGACGTTACGGGAATTGAATCTGGATGATCGCACCATGATTATTTTTACGTCAGACAATGGTGGCCTGGACAATGGAGGCCGACCCACCGAAAACGCGCCTCTTCGAAGTGGCAAAGGCTATGCCTACGAGGGTGGAATTCGCGTTCCCTTTTTGGTCCGTTGGCCGGGACAGATCAAACCGGGAACCACATCAAACACCCCCGTCTGCTCGATCGACGTTTTCCCAACCATCCTGGATGCAGCCGGAGTGCAGCCCCCCGCGGATCGCGAAATTGATGGGTTATCACTCCTGCCACTGCTAAAGTCGGGTGGTCAAACCGGTTTGAATCGTGATGAGTTGATCTGGCACTTTCCCCACTACCGTCATGCACCAGGCCCCTACAGCATCCTGCGCAAAGGCAACTGGAAATTGATCCAATTCGATGAGGGGATTTCTGAGCTCTATGACTTGGAAAAGGATCTCGAAGAGTCAAACAATTTGGCGGAGCAGGAACCGGACAAAGTCAAAATGATGAAAGATCGGCTATCAGCAATTCTGGAATCCATGGATGCCAAACGGCCCATTGCCAATCCAGATTTCGCGCGCTGACCTAAACTTTGCGCATCCATGATGCACCTTGAACCTGCCACGACATCAACTATTCTGGTCGGCGATTCAAGGTGTAATAGGCATCAGGGTGAAGCAGCGACTGTCCGGCTTCACTGCGGACACCGTCGGCTTCCAATGAATGCACAAATAGTTCGCGAAGACCATCAACCACAAGGCGAACACGACGTCCGTTCTCTGAAACTGTGGCGGACCTGATTTCAAGATTCTGTTTCTGAATTTCATCACTTCCATAGGATGAGTGATAAAGATAAGTGTGACTTTTCATTGCGTAGGACGCGGGATCACTAGCAGACACAGAGTCAACTGGCAGAGTGAACAGTAATTCAAACCCATCTGTCGTCGCCCGCATCTCTTGAATTTCAAACGGTGTTTTCCCGGTCCACACCAAACGTTGCAAGCCGTAACTCGCATTACCAAGACTGCTCCAGCCTCGGTTGGTTAAACCCGCAAACATGCTGCCGTCTGCGCCTTGAGCCAACCGCAACACGGCTGAAGCAAATCCACTTCGGAATGGAAAGCATGCGCCTTGATATTCACCACCAACTTTTTCAAGAAAAACGCGATTCACGCCGGCCTGTGTAAATTCACCCACAAAAAACTGACCAGCAAAAGGCCCAAATTTCCCGTCACTCGAGTCGAGCATGATGTCGGTGGGCGACTGCCCAGCACGCTTGTAAGGGAACCACACCGCCGGTGGTCGCAACTGGGGAAACTGCCGCAGGGCTTGTGGAAGCGGCACACCCGCGGGGACCTTTTCCACACCCTGGATGGTCGAACCCGGTTCATCCATTGATGCCAAAGCCTCAGCATGATGAAAGAAAACTCCGGGTCTTAAATGGTGCAACGAATTGGTTGCCACCCAATTCCCCTGCTGATCGGTATAGAACATGTCACCCGCTTCATTAGCACCCAGACCTGCAGGTGATCTCATTCCGGCGCACATCGGAACAAGCTTTCCCTCAGGTGTTAGAACCATTCCCCAACCACGCCAGCGCCCTTGGCGATAACCAAGTGGCGGATCAGGAACGGCTCTTTTGAGCTGATCTCCTTTGAGCCCCATCCCAATATTCAACGTGATCCAAAGATTGCCATCAGCATCAAGCTTGGGGCCAAACGCATACTCGTGATAATGTCCAGTGACAGCCCAACCCTTTGCGGCTGTGAGATACTCGTCTGCAACATCATCACCATCGACATCGCGAATTTTTGTCAATTCACTTCGCTGTGCTGTGTAGAGAGCACCCTTGTGCTGCAACAGCCCCAACGGCTCGTGCAAAGCATTGGCGAACCGCTTGTAAGTCACGTTTGTTGCGGGCTCGTCATAGACCCCGTCCAATATCCATATCTCGCCTTTTCGAATCGCAACCGCCAAACGCTTATCATCCAGAAAGGTCATGCCGCTGATTTCCAGCGGCAGTCCCTCCGGCGAGGGCTTCCAATTTTTGGATCGTGATTCTGTAGGAGCCTTACTGGTCGCAACTGAAAGCAGGCGATAGTAATCCTCTTCCGCTGCCTCTGCACTGACCACGAGGTCAAGCCCCAAGCACCAGAATCCAATCACAGCAACAAGGTGCAATAATTTTGAACATCGCATCACCATACGTACTCCACAACAACCTTCTGTTCACGTTTACTTTCCAGCGGCAGGATCCATTGCTGAATTTCACCTGCTTTCATGATCTTATTATCTGCCGTCTCAGTATCTGGATCTGTGTCCCCAACCAATTGAACTTGCAATCCATCGCCATAGACTTGGTTGATTGCCTGTCGCTGCAATTTCGTAGCCTGATGAACACATAGATTCAGCACAGCTGATTCATCGCCGGCCTCTGCAGGATCACTTTCCAGGCGTTTTATATCCCATTGCCGGCGCAGTCCTCTTTTCCCCATGGGCTCAATGCGTTCTTCAATTTGCCATTGGGCGAACCGATACAAAAATGTCGGCACGCCTCTTGAATCAAGCCGGTAACCACGAAACTGGTAAGAGCCTTCTTGATTCTCCCACGCTGGCCAAACCGCGTCATCGTGATCAAAGACAGCGAATGCCGGCCCTTGAGGAAAACGAACAAGCGATTCACCGAGAGGATCGGCAGGGGGAGTAAAACGCTCAAACCAAGTTCCCCTAGCGTCAAGAAACCGCCCTTTCCAAGCAGAAGCCAAGCGCATCTTCTCTGAGTCAAATGAGTAGTGGATCTGCTCGGGAAAACCTACTGCAATGGCATGCGTCCCCGCATCTTGCATGAACGAACGCAGCACAACGGGTCGTTTGGTGGGCCTCAGTTCATAATTTTGCGACCGCACTTTTTCAATCTTTTCCGGCAATGGCTGATTGGTAATATCTTTCAAGTAAAACCAAAGCGAAGCGATTTGTTTCTCTACATCACCGTCCAACAGATCCGGACGATTGCTTTTACCATCTGGAAAAAACGTGGGCATGCGAGTCCGACTTTTCAGCGCGCCGGGATCAAGCACAAAGTCATGAAACCACTCTGGTCGAACACGTGATGTTATTCCTGCAAGATCCAAGCCAACGACGCCTGGCAAGCTTTCACCACGGTAATAGTGACATTCAACACAACCCGTTCCCGACAGTTCATGTCCGGCACGCAAAAGTGAATCGCTGACCTTACCGAACACCACTGATTCACCCTTGTTGCCCGCCTGATCGACGACCGGTAACTTCTCCACGAGATCTTTGACTGCATTGGTATGATAAGCAGGCATGCGAGCTTTCATATGGCGACGATAAACAGCCGTGCGTTGATCAAAAACCGCTTTCAACACCTTTGGCAGGAGTTTATTTCCAACACCTGTCAAAGGCGGTGGCAAACGTCCTTCGTCACCCAGATCAACCTGTTCCACCATTTCAAAATACGGTTTGCGGTAACGGCCAACACCGCCCAGCGACGCAGCTTTGTCACCTTGACTTAGGACGGTGTCGCGCTGGTGACATGCGTAACAATTCAGCTGCAGCATGCGATGGTGCACCAACTGCCCGGACTCAGATTCGTCCGCCGAGGAAGTCGCTCGCAGCGCGACCCTGATCGCTTCTGCCTGTGCTGCGTCAAGTCCATACCGTGGCATCCCTGCAGTCGGATTGGCGAGACAGCTTCGATCACTTGAGGGGTCAAGATCGTCCCATGCAGTCGCTTGTTTCGATGTCGCTACATTAGTGGCTTCGTGACATTGAGCACACTGCAATTCGACAAAAATCGACCTGCCCTCTTCAATCATCACCGGATCGTTTACCGCCCTGCGAATTTCAACTTCACTGGATTGTTCACTAAGCAGGTATGCCGCGATGTCTGCTGCCTCGGCTGGCGACAACCGCATCGAAGGCATTCTCGCACCTTTTCGAATCGCATCGGGCCGCAACAAAAACATTGTCAATGATTGCCGCGTGTATTTACCAATCAGATCTCCATGCGGTACTGAATCAACACGACGGGCTGCCCGCAGCAGCCCAAGTTCCTGCAAGTCCTCGGGATCAAGCTGAGCGATCATCTGATCAATCGCCGTGGGTGTTGTTCGGGCCGTTTTATAATCGGGGTCTGGTTGATGGCACGCAACACAACCCACTGTGTGATACAGATTCCTGCCCCGCACAGGATCACCTAGATTCCAAAACTCATGCATGACCGCTACAGCACCAGTAGCACGCACCGTTTCAAAAGCCTTCTTTTGGGTGCCCAAAAACGCTACCAATTTTCTGATCGCTAGCTGCTGCTGCGCTGGATCGAGACGACTTAGCATGTGCGGCATGGTTGTACCGGATTTTTTGTCAGCCGGATCAGTCAGGTATTCCCGTAACCATTTTTCAGAAAAACGATTCGCAGCACCGATCAGTGTCGGACCACCTTTGGGTGCTAAGTGATCCTTTGACGAGGCATGACAAGCCACACAATTCAACTCACTAACCAGCAAATTGCCAGCGTCAGCGGGGCTCAAATCACCATGCCGTGCAAATCTTTCGAATCCGGCAACGAATGGTGGATCTTTCGATTGCCCGTGACTATTCACAGCGTTTAGCAGCAGAAACAGCACTGCCGGCAACCCAGGAACAAATGCGATTCTCGATCGCCAATATGAGACAAAGGACATAGACAAAGCAGCAGTAGCAAAGGCAGGTGACATAAAAATCAGGGGTGGGAATAACCCCAGTCTAGCTTCTCGCACCATTCAACGCATTCGATAATTCAATCTGCAATGTCTGAACTTTGGGGATCTCGCAAACAAAGGTAGAACCATAACCAAATATCGAGAACATTCTTCCAACACAGAGTGGACCTGAGATCATAACAATTTCAATGCCCCGGTAATTGCGTCAATTTTCGCTGCTTCATCCGGTCCGATCGCCAAGCACGTATTCGTTGGTACGCCATGAAATTCAGTTTTACCGCTATCTGTAATCAGATGAACCTCCAACCCCTGCTGACTTGCTTGATCGCGTATCGCCAACAGCTCATCCTCACTTTCAACGCGACAGCAAATTTTTGCAAAACGACCAGACAGCCATGCCTTGGCAGGTTCATTAAAGTCACCCATCGACACAACACCCGACACTTTCAATCGTGAAGTGAGAAAGGCCATCGAGGCATGCGATCCCTGGGCAATCTGTTTGCCCCGTCGCATCTTTAAATCATGGCGCATCACGATGACCTGCTTATAAGTTTGATCCTGAACCGATATTTCCTGACTCACAATTGCTTCCCCAAAGTATCTGGTCGTAAACGCGGCATTCGTTCTGGACAAAAATTGATGACTCGTGATCTCCGCGAATTCCTACCGAATTTTCCTGAGGCCCAAGTCTATCCGGACGCACATCAAACGCGAAGCGACTCAACAAGGTCGCAACTGTAAATGGCGATTTGCACCCGTGTTTGTCATGCTGACACCGAAACCCCGCCAGAGGGGCGCGGATACCGTATGGCGAAGGCGGTATGATACGAACTGAGGGTGTAGCTCTCGTTTCCCGTGGAATGCGGCTACCGATCCTGCAAGCCGGATGAAAACAAGCCACATGCTTGCATACTGTGAATCGAAGGTCAGCCGGGCATTCAACCTGTATCTCCATCGCAAAATTTTCTCATGTCATATCAGATTTCCCAGCTCACAAATCATGATCGTTCAACTTCCATGTTTGCGAGACAACTGACGATGCTGGCCATCATCGCATTGATGTCTCTTTCCTGTGCATCATTACAAGCAGAAGAGCAAGTTGCAGAAGCAACGTCTTTGGGAGAGCACGGGTATGCGAAGTCTGGTGATACAAAGATCCACTATGTGACCTCTGGGAAAGGCCCTTTGCTGGTGATGATTCACGGCTTCCCGGATTATTGGTACACATGGCGAAACCAAATGCCAGAACTGGCAAAAACTTTTCAGTGCGTTGCGTACGATCAACGAGGCTACAACCTAAGCGATCAACCAGTTGGGATAGAGAATTATGCGATGCCGAAACTGGTGGATGACGTCAGAGCGTTGATCGAGCACTTTGGTCGAAAAAAGGCAGTGGTCATGGGTCACGACTGGGGCGGAGCAGTTGCTTGGTCCTTTGCCATGAAGTACCCAAAGATGGTGGATCGTCTTGTCATCCTGAACCTGCCCCACATGAACGGCCTGCGAAGGGAACTGGCAAACAACCCGGAACAGCACAAAGCATCTGCTTACGCCAGACATTTCCAAACTGCCGGTGCAGCTTCACAACTGACTGCCAACGGACTCGCCTTTTGGGTCAAGGATCCTGTAGCAAGAAAAAAGTATGTAAAGGCTTTTGAAAGATCCTCGTTTGAGGGGATGCTGAATTACTACAAAGCGAATTACCCAAAACCTCCGTACACAACGAAAGACAAACTGCAATCCACAGCTACACCCAAAGTGCAGTGTCCGGTTTTGATGATCCATGGGCTTGGTGACACCGCATTGCTTCCCGGCGCACTCAATGACACGTGGCAGTGGTTGGACAATGACCTGACGCTAGTCACCATTCCTAAAGCAGATCATTTTGTCCAGCATGCCGCATCAGACAAGGTGACGCACCGCGTCAGCACCTGGCTTAACGTATCCACAACAGAGAAGTGATCACGATGCTTCCAATAGCTCCGTCGAATGGTCAATGCGTTTACGTGATCACACTTTCGATCTTGCTTTTTGTTTTTCCCAACATTGCGACCACAATCGGATCTGGAAAGAGTCCCGTGTTTCTTCCCACGGCGATTCAGAATAAAGCCCGCATCAACTTAGCACTCAGTTCAGACGCCATTGCGGGAATGGGAACCGCCAAAGCACCTGTTAAATTCACGGTAACAATCACCAATGCGGGTAACGAGGCTGTGTCTGGAATGCTTGATTGGAGCGTGAATAGCACAGCGATATCAGTCAAGCCGATCTCTGAACAGGCGATCACGATTGATGCAGGAAATACGAAACAAGTCACGCAAACCATCACCCTTCCGCAAGCTGGTTTTGTTGAAATGATGTGTGGGTTTCAGCAAAGCGAAACCGCGAAAACCGTTAAAAAATCACTTCGTGTTGGATGCAATCCGGAACGAGTCATCACACCATTGACACGGCAACCGGACTTTGACGAATTCTGGAAGCAGGCAATCTCAGAACTGAAGGCCATTCCTCCTGCATTCAAATCGATTGAACGCCCCGACCTGAGCGATGATCGAATCAGCGTTTTCGAAGTCTGCATGCGGAGCCATGATCAAATCCGTGTTCGGGGCTGGCTGGAAGTTCCACGCGATGCGACCAGAGCACTTCCTGTAGTGATTCGCGTTCCCGGGTACGGTCAGAACATGAAACCGATAGGCGAATGCGATGACATGATCGTATTCTCATTCAATCCCCGCGGTCATGGAAACAGCCAGCAGGACATTCCCGGCCAACCAAACAACTTCTGGATTCGAGGTCTGGATGCCCCCCAAACCTATTACTACCGGGGCAGCTATCTGGATTGCATCAGGGCAGTGGATTACATCGCATCACGAACTGATGTTGATCAGGATAAGATCGCTGTTTGGGGCGGCAGCCAAGGAGGTGGATTCGCATTTGCTACGGCGGCACTCGATTCAAGAGTGGACTATTGTGTCGCCGACATCCCATTTCTCTGCGACTGGATCAACTATTTCCGTTTAACACACTGGCCAGAAATGGACAAATGGATTGCCGACCAACCACGGCGAGGTTGGGAATCGACACTCCAAACACTCAGCTATTTTGACACAATGAATCTGGCAGATCGCATTAGCTGTCCAACCCTCATGTCCGTTGGACTTCAGGATCCGGTTTGTCCACCAACCACCTGCTTCACTACTTTCAATCGCATCCCCGGCGAGAAGAAGTATCGAATCTACCCAACCAAACGACATGGTCTCGGCAGAGAACACTTCGCATGGGCTTGGACGCAATTGCGAAAAACATTTGGCTTGCCTGATTGAACATTGCTTGCTGCAGCAGCATTCTGCTCAGGAAGCATCCCTCTTGAGTAGCTTCGTCAGCAATCGATCAAAAGTGTTTGCAAACGCCTTTTTGTCGCGATCACCATAAGGACGGCTCCCGCCCGTCACAGTTCCTGCGCCACGCAAGTCGTCCATAAAATTTCGCATGGAGAGACGACTGGCAATGTTACCGGCATCATAGGCTTCACCCCGTGGATCAATGACGTCCACTTTCTTTTCGACCAGCAGAGCTGCCAACGGGATATCGGCCGTGATCACCAGATCACCCGACTCGCTGTTTTGGACGATGTAGCGGTCAGCCACATCAGCTCCTTCCCGCACGGTGACCATCGACACAGTTTCTGCGTTTGCTGGAATCCCGATTCGTTGATTCGCGACCAACACAGTTTCCACACTTAATCTTTTCGCAGCCCGGAACACAACGTCTTTCACATCGCGTGGAGCAGCATCGGCATCAATCCAAATTTTCATGCCGCCTGTTCTCGCTTTGATGTGGTGGAACCGTCAAGCCGCCTTTGCTGCATTCTTAATAAAGAGGACTAAAACTCACGGTATTCAAGCGATAATTTCACGGATGACATGCCCGTGAACATCCGTCAGGCGGCGATCAATCCCATCATGTCGCACCGTCAAGCGTTTGTGATCAACCCCCATCAGGTGCAGAATGGTGGCATGGATGTCATAAACCTGAGTTGGATTTTCGCGATCCAAAGGCTTGTACCCCCACTGGTCGGATTCGCCGTGAGTCAATCCGCCCCGCACACCCCCGCCACATAGCCAGTTGGTGAACACATACGGATTGTGATCCCGCCCCTTGCTGCCCTGGGTACTCGGCATTCGCCCGAATTCGGTGGTCCACAGAACGATGGTATCCTCGAGCATGCCAGACTGTTTCAAGTCTTTCAGCAAGGCAGCAGTTCCAACTGCCATTCCTCGTGCCAGCGGTCCATGATCTCGTTCAATATTTTCATGACTGTCCCAATTTCGACGCGGGAAACTGTTGTCATTTCCTGACCAGATCTGAACAAACCTGACGCCTCGCTCCAACAGGCGACGGGCAATCAAACACTTTCTTCCGAAATACTCCACTTCCTCAGGCGCGTTGATCGTATCTGGATACTTTGCTCCCTCTCGATCAAGTCCATACATCTTCATGATGTGTGCCGGTTCACCAGAGATATCAAGGGCTTCGGGTGCGCTAAGTTGCATTTTGGCTGCCAACTCGTAAGACCTCACGCGTGCTTCGAGTCGCGAATCCTCTGGGCGTTGACTTTGAAATTGCCGATTCAATTTTGACAACAATTCAAGGCCGGCCTGATCCCCTTTGGCGGTCGCATAATCTGCCTGTGGCGTCAGATCTTCGATCGGATTAGTGCGCTGTGGGAAAATAGCAGTTCCCTGTGAACTCGCAGGCAGGAAAGCAGCGCCCCAATTTTTGGGGCCATTGCTGGCGAAGCCTCGATGATCAGGCAGGACCACAAAGGTGGGAAGATTCTCGTTAATGGATCCTAAAGCATAGCTGATCCATGACCCCATTCCGGGAAATCCTGGACGCTGGAATCCGGTTGCCTGCAAGTAGGTTGCCTGCGAATGCACTCCGGTCTTCCCAACCAGATTGTGAATGAACGTCATGTCATCCACACATTCACCAAGCGGCACAACCACATCGCTCAACATTTTCCCGGATTGCCCGTAGGGTTTAAACGAAAACGGCGATTTCATCCATGGCCCAAGTCCATTCTGGAATGCCTCAACATGCTCACCAAAATCCGATTTTTCACCATGATGTTTCTCGAGCATCGGCTTGTGATCCCAAAGATCAAGATGGCTCGCCGCTCCCCCCATGAACAATTGAACAACCCGCTTAGCTTTGGGCGGATGATGCAACACATTGACAGCGCCTTCGGCGCCGACTTCCTTCTGAAACATCATCGCAAGCGCCAAGGAACCAAACCCACTGGTGGCCCCTCGCAAAACGTCTCGTCGCTCAAGTGTTCGATTCATGAATCAGTTCTTGCCATGGCTAATGAACAGACAAGGCACCTTCGCGGTGACCTTGATCCGTCATTCAATCGATGTAAATAAACTCACTGAGGTTAAAAAGGAACCTACAGAGATTTTCCATGCCGTGTTCCCGTGCATACACAGTTAATGATTCCAGTTCCCCTGCATCAGGCTCACGTTGCAAAACCAGACGGGCAGCACTGTGCACCTGTTGTTGCAATCCTTCCTGCTCCTTTGCGACGCGTGCCGCAAATATCTCCGCCATGACCAAATTGAAACGACTGTTTAACAGCGACAGCGCCTGCAATGACGTCAGAGTCTCGTTACGCTTGGGGGTACTCTGTGACGAGTCAGCACAATCAAGTGTGGTCATCCAAGGATCGGGCTGGGACCTGACGATGAAGCGGTAGATACTGCGCCGATGCGACTTTGCATCGTTTGGATCAAACTTATGGTATTCGTAATGCGGTGAATGCGTCGTGCGTTCAAGCTCAAACAAGTAGTAGCCGGGACCACCCATGGTGTGATCCATGGCCCCGCTGACCTGCAAAATTGAATCACGAATTTCCTCCGCCTCCAATCTTCGCCGAGCCATTCTCCAAAGATATTGATTACTTCCGTCCACCACGGCATTGGCATCTGCCCCGGCAGAACTTTGACGATAAACACTGCTAGTTACAATCAATCGGTGCAGCCCTTTCATCGACTGGGGCTTTGACCAATCGCCCCCGTCACGAAACTCAACTGCCAACCAGTCGAGTAAATCCGGATGAGTCGGTGTCGCTCCCATCCGACCAAAATCATTTGGTGTGGCCACGACACCTCGGCCAAAATGATATTGCCACATTCGATTAACAATTGACCGCCAAACCAACGGATGTCGTTGATCCGTCAACCAGTTCGCCAAGGCAGCTCTACGCTCACCCTCGGTAGAGTCAGGGTCAATCTGCCAAGAAAACCCCTGCCCCAAAGGCAACATAACGGGAGCAGCAACCTCACGTTTCAGACTGACTTCACCACGATGCAGCACATGCACAGATCGCAACTTGCCTTCGGTTGGATGAAAATTTCCCTGTGATTTGAAGTGGGTCGCTGCTGCGTAGACCATTTTACCTTTGGGAAGTTTGCCCAAGTCTGTTCGCGCTGCAGCCAATTTCGTCGTGGCAGATGCTCGCTCTTCGATTAACTGCGGTGTCTCAATCTGACGATTCAACTCGGCCAACTCGAGTTTGGCAACTTGCAATGACTTTGCGGCTTCCGGATCCTGATAATGCGGCCATTCTCCATCCGTCAAGTTCCGCCGTGCCCAACGCTCTGGAGCCTCAATTGAGTCAAGCGAGGTGGCAAGTGTTCCTTTGGCCCGATTCTCACCATTACGATCCAAAACGCGTACTTCACCGAGTGCAAAGATGTAGTCATTTTTCCGCTCGGCCAACTTGCTTGCCGTTACGCGGACTCGGCGAATCTTGCGTCCACCAACATCAATTACGATCGGTTCTAAACCCGGATTAACAACATCAGCAGTGTCACGATCGTAGACAGTGATCATGTCACTTTCTTCGCTATCCACCGCTACGTGAAATCGAACAGGAAAACCAAACCCCGCTCCGATTCCACCGAATTCATCATGGCAGGCATGCAAAATAATTTGCGAGGCCTCCAGCGAATCCCCTAAGTCAATCTCCACCCACTTTTGCAAATCCTGCCGTTTCGAGATAGCGCTGTGATACCCAAACTCAGCAGACTTCTTGAAACTGACTCTTGCTTCTAACGCTTTGATTTCAGTCCGCAGGCCGGATAACTTGACACCACCCGCCTGTTCAATCTGAGCGGCAATGGTGTCAAGTCGTTTCTGCTGATCTGCAATTAAGATTTTAAGCTTCTGACGACGTTTCTCAATCTCGGGATCTAAATCGTAGGGTCGTTCCGCACGGTCAACTGCGGCAAAGATTGACTGCAAACCGTAATACTCGCGCTGCGTGATGGGATCAAATTTGTGATTGTGGCAACGAGCGCACTGGACAGTGATGCTGCAAAAAGTGTTAAGAGTTCCTGACACCATGTCATCTCGGTCCAGATTGCGAGCCACTTTGCCATCAAGCTTGGACTCCGGCACTTCGACATGCCCAATGAAATCCCACGGACCTGCAGCAATGAAGCCCAACCCAAGAATTCCATCCGGGTTACCTGGAAACAGAACATCACCCGCAATCTGTTCTTGAACAAAGCGAGCGTACGGTTTGTCTTCGTTGAAAGAGCGAACTACATAATCGCGATAGGGCCATGCGTTGGGTCGCAACTTGTCCTTGTCATAGCCGCACGTGTCAGCGTACTTGACCACATCCAACCAATGCCGTGCCCAACGTTCGCCATAGCGACTTGACCCAAGCAATCGATCTACCAGATGTTCATACGCTTGTGGATCAGAATCGTCCACAAATTCCTGCACCTGCTGAGGAGTCGGAGGCAACCCGATGAGGTCATAGGTCACACGCCTGATCAACGTCCGGCGGTCTGCTTGGCCTGACGTGATCAGCCCTTTCTCATTCAGCTTCTGCAAAATGAACGCATCAATGGGTGTGCGAACCCAATCACTATCCAACTCGGGAACAGCAGGTCTACGGATCGACTGATACGACCACCAATTGAAATCCGAAACACGAAGCTCCTTGAGTTCAAAATTGGTGGGCCACTTGGCTCCCTCATCGATCCATTTTCCAATCAGCTTGACTTGGTCGGCGTCCAGTGGATCAGAATTCTTAGGCATCTGTGCTTTTCCAGCACCGGGAGAAATCACCTCAAGCAGATGGCTTGCAACAGCGTCACCAGGCACCACGTACCCGTCTTCCTTGGCAGTTTCAGCAGTTTGCAATGAGAAGTCACCCTTGCGGTCCCGTTCGTTGTGACAACTCAAACAGCGACGCTCAAGCAGTGGCGCAATTTCGCCAACAAAATCCACTTCTGCCTGAATTTCTGGCATGGGTATTAACAGCAGCACCAACACCCCAGCAATCATGAGGCGGAGTGGCTTGCCGATAAAAGAGAGCACACCTACGAATAGCAATTGCACTTCCGCCCTCCAAACTCTCGTCCCACAGGATCGTCGCATGCATGAATTCCAGATTGGCGAGTCTGCTTGTGACATGTCTCTCATCAATTGCTCGATGTAATCATTGGCTTGCCAGTACCAAGCTCTTCTCTAACCACCCGCCGCAACGCAGTGATCCGCTGGTGACCAATCGTTCGAGGTAACAATGGTATCGAAAGCAGTGTGTTTTATCAGGGTTCGACATATTCTAATCGAAGAAGCCATTAATCTGCACGGCACCATTCCAAAAGGGGCTGAGGGAGCTCCCACGTCAGCCCTGGGAACCAGAATTGAACACAAGGTCCCACAACACAAGAAGCCGAAACGTGTAGAAGAAACGATCTCACCAAACGCCTAAAAACGGCGTTTTTCCCGATTTGGAGGATGATGCTGGAACATCGTGCTGGAGCATCCTGTGTGCTTTCAAATCACAACATCGACAACCACGCTTCCACCCTACGGTTTGAGAAGACATCTGAATCTGCAAAACAATGACGTTTGCTTGCATACCTGATCAATCGAGTTACGTCACAGTCAGAACTTCCCCGCCAGCCTCTTGGCATCGGAGCACTAGAAGACGAATGAGACGTAAAAAACGGACAAAAACTGAGCTAACGCCAGCACCCGAAGTCTGTTATTTTCCCAATGCAATCTGCCCGTGCGGATTGCTTGCCGGCCACCGCTGAGCAAACGCAGTTGCACCATGAAACCATGCCCCCAATCTCATGGAGACCCAAGGATGGGACTTCCTTTCTCTGCCGCAGCACAGATCGACTCGTTGAAAGCAATTTTGAATGAAGTCGCCGAACGACTCGACATGAACGTCACCGTTCGACTTTGGAACGGCGAAATGATCCCAATGGGAAAAAACACAGATGGCAAGTACACACTCGTACTGTCGGGACCGGGCGTCATCGGAAGTTTACTGCGCCGCCCGACGCTGGAAACACTGGTGCGACTCTATGCAACCGGACATGTCAGTTTTGAAGGCGGCGACTTGATGGAGTTTGCTGACGCCTTTCAGACCGAAAAGTCGAATCGTCGACGCCTGAAAGAAATCAGCAAATTAATGTTGGTAAAAAAGACGGTTCCGTTTCTGTTTGCACGAACCAAAGAGACAGACGTCAACCATCAATTCGCAGACGACATGGTTGGGCGAGTTGAAGCAAGACGTGACAATACTGATTATGTCCAGTTTCACTACGACGTCAGCAATGACTTCTACAAACTGTTTCTCGGTGATGAAATGGTTTACACATGTGCCTACTTCAAAGAGTGGGACAATTCACTCGAGCAGGCCCAACGCGACAAGATGGATTTGATCTGTCGAAAACTGCGACTGCAACCTGGTGACAAGATGCTTGACATTGGATGCGGATGGGGTGGTTTGATCCGTCACGCAGCCATGAACTACGGCGTCAAATCGCATGGAATTACTCTGTCGCAGGAACAACATGATTACACGCAGCAAAAAATCGACGAGATGGGTCTTAGTGATCAAGTAAGCGTTGAGATATGCGACTATGCCGACCACACAGGAAGCTACGACAAGATTTCAAGTGTCGGAATGTCTGAACACATAGGTACCGCCAACTACCCTCGCTATTTCAACAAAATCAATTCACTGTTACGTGATCGGGGCTTGGTGTTGAATCATGCAATTGCCCGTCGGGCAAAGGCAAATAAGCGACAAGCAAAGAAGATTCGCCCGGAAAGAAAGTTCCTTCTCAAATACATCTTCCCTGGTTCTGAATTGATTCCAGTTGGCACCACAACCGACACCTTGGAGAACACAGGATTTGAGGTTCATGATGTCGAATCATTGCGTGAGCATTATGCCCTAACGCTTAAATACTGGTCAAAGAACCTGACAGCGAACAAGGAAGAAGCCATTCGGCTGGTTGGACCTGAAAAATATCGGCTTTGGGCGGCCTACATGACGGGCGGTTCGGTCGGGTTCACGGCTGGTTCGATCAAGATTTATCAGGTTCTCGCCAGCAAGCGAGCCAGCAAGGGGCTCTCCGGAATGCCTCCCACCCGTGCAGACCTTTATCGCGCTGCCTGAGTGAACGCTGGATGAGTCAACGCTAAACGATTCTGCTAGTCATCGCACGTCTGGTCAGCTGTGGAACCCGCGGTCTCAAGCAGGAGACCAAACCCCACGCTTCCCCAGCTGACTTCACCAATCGAGCGAAAGACAGAAGATCGCGTCGAGTCACACGTTCGAGCTGTACGATGCTACGGCCACGATCGGGAGACACCTTCTGGTCGCAGCCCCAAGCGATTTCGCAGCCTTAAATGGGACATGCACCGCTGTACAGCAACTGAGTGAATCGGCGTGGTGTGTATCTTTTTGGTAACTGGAAGCTGAAACTCACTGAATTCCGGTTCTAATAGAGGCGACCGCGTGGCGAGCAGATGTCGCTGCCACAAAACGTGATGCGTACCATTATTTAATACAAACGAACCATGACCACAGTAGAAAAACAGCGACTATTCTTGGTCGAAGATGACCGCGATCTTGCATCCATGGTCTCTGATTTTCTCACTGCCAATGGATTTGAGGTCATTGTTGAACACGATGGCAAATCCGCGCTCAGTCGCATTCAGTCCGAATCATTCGACGTGATCGTCTTGGATATTGGACTGCCAGGGATGGACGGGATCAGTATTTGTCGCACTGTGCGAACTGACTACGAGGGTCCGATTCTGATGCTAACTGCACGAGGTGATGAGATTGATGAAGTCGTCGCCTTGGAAGTAGGTGCTGACGACTACCTGTCCAAGCCAGTGCGTCCCCATGCTCTTTTAGCTCGACTTCGTGTTCACCTGCGTCGCTCCAACCAATCAGGGTCAGATTCAGCCATAACCCGAATCACGATTGACGGACTTGCGATTGATACAACCAATCGCTCTGTCTCCATCGACGGAGTTTCCATTGACCTCACGACAGCCGAGTTTGATCTACTGTGGTTGTTGGCCCAAAACGCTGGCAAAGTAATTCCACGCGACGAACTTTATCAGCAACTGCACGGTGTTAGATATGACGGCCTAGACCGATCGATTGATCTCCGCGTGTCGCGACTCCGCAAGAAGATCGGAGACGATCCCGTCCAACCACAACGCATAAAATCTGTTCGCAGTGTCGGCTATTTACTGGCTACCCAATCATGACACAACTGTTCTTCCGCTTCTATGTCGGTGTCGTTTCGATTCTTGTCGTTGCGTGGTTGGTCCAAGCCTACGTCGCGAACTTGTCAACAACCCAAAATGTTGGTGTGATCGAAAACGCCCTCGCTGGAGGCGCCCGACTCGCACGTAATGGAGTGGAAAATTTTTGGCATGAAGATCAAGCCGTTTCAACTTCCAACTACTTTCGGGTCGCGGGTAATTTCGAATACCCGATGTATCTGACAGCCTTCAAAGATGCGACTTGGTTAGAGGATCCGTACCGGCAACGCTTGATCGACGGTGATGTGGTACTGCTGAGAGAATACATGGGGATCGCAGTATTCCCACCACCAAAACGTGAAAAATCGATTGCTGATGAACTGGGTTCATCTGGGAGCGGTAATTCACAACCCCCGACTGAGCGAGCGAATCAAACGGATCAAGCGATCCGAACAGTCGACAAGCCAGAACCGGAATACTTTTTGTTGTTTGGTCCCCTGCCACAATTCGTTGGGCCGAGTCGTTCCCAAGTCACCCTTGGTTATGGGATTATATTTTTACTGGCCGCCCTTGCGATCGCAATCCTGTTGCGTCCCGTCGCCAAGCAGTTCCGCGCGGTGGAGCGCACAGCGACCTCCATTGCTGGCGGTGATTTACAAGCACGCATACCAATCAAATCGCGATCACAGAATCTGGCCCTGGTCACCGCTTTCAATGGAATGGCTGATCGAACCGAGGCTCTGGTTCGGTCACAGCGTGAACTGCTTCAGGCAGTGTCGCATGAACTACGCACTCCCTTGGCTCGAATTCGTTTTGCCACCGATCTAGTCGAGACAGCAACCTGCAACGAAGAGCGACGCAAGAGACTCAATTCCATCGATGATGCAACAGAAAAATTGGATTCACTTGTCGGAGAATTACTCACATATACCAGGATCGATTCCAATGCTTCGGAGATGACGCCGGAAACGATCGATGTTTGGAACCTGATTGAAGAAGCTGTCGATTTCCATGCCCCCTTGTATCCCAATATCAATTACACGCTACCTTCTAATCCCGAACGCTTGATCACACAGGCCCACCCAGACAGCTTGGCACGAGCGATAGATAATCTAATCAGCAATGCCGGACGATACGCAAAATCACGCGTCATGCTATCTGCAAAGACGGTGGAACAATCCGTGGTGATCACTATCGAAGATGACGGGAACGGGATTCCAGAAACAGAATGGGAAACTGTTTTCGAGCCATTCACGCGACTCAACCAAGGTGATAGTCGGGGCGTGGGATTGGGATTGGCTTTGGTTCAACGCATCACCAAACAGCACAAAGGCCAAGTTACCGTGAGCCATAGTACTCTAGGTGGCGCTTGCCTGACAATTCAGCTGCCTCACCCTTCAAGGTCGACAGAAGACTGACGACCTGAAAAAAATAAACATTTGGAACTGCCTCACCGTTGAAGGCCGCTCCCAGTAACGGCTAAAGTCAACATCGACGCACCGTTGAAATCAATGCCAACACGAAAACCACGCTATGTTTCATAGAATCACACCGCTGCTCGCTCTTGCTTGCTTAACATTTCATTTCCAGACTGCAGTGGGCAAAGAATCAAACATCGGAAAAAAGATTACTCCTTTCACGTTGGACAATTGCTATGGCCGCGCGGTTTCGCTGGATGAACTTGCTGACAAACAAGCGATCGTAGTGGCTTTCCTCGGAACTGAATGCCCGCTGGCGAAACTCTATGGTCCTCGGCTTGAAAAGCTTCAGCAAACCTTCGGCACGGATGACGTTGCTGTCATTGGTATCAACTCGAACAAGCAGGATAGCTTGACAGAAGTCTTGGCGTACAGTCGTCGACACGAGATCTCATTTCAGATGCTCAAGGACCTCGGCAACAAAATTGCCGATGCTTTTGCTGCCGAGCGGACCCCCGAAGTGTTTTTGCTCGACTCGAACTTTACGGTTCGGTATCACGGCAGAATCGATGATCAATACTACGTAGGAGGCTCCCGCGCACGCCCCGAAGTCTCCGAATTGTCAGACGCGATCAAGCAGTTGCTTGCAGGCAAGGACATCACGATTCCAGAAACAGCCGTGGAAGGTTGTCACATTGGTCGTGTTAAAAACGTCCCGGCTACCGGTTCCATCACGTTCACGAAACACATCGCACCAATTTTCAACAATCACTGCATGCGTTGCCACCGTGAAGGTGAAATTGCCCCTTTCAATCTAACCAGCTATGAAGACGTGGTGGGTTGGGAAGACACGATCATGGAAGTCATCGAAGAAGAGCGAATGCCGCCATGGTTTGCCAATCCCAAGCATGGTGAATTCGCAAACGATCCAAGACTCAGCCCAGAACAAAAAGACCTCATCTTTACCTGGATTGAAAACGGGATGCCGCAAGGGGACTCAGTTGATCTGCCACCACCACCGGTATTCACTGAGGGTTGGCAGATACCTGAGCCTGATCAGATCATCACGATGCCCGAGGCGTTCTCAGTGCCTGCTGAAGGGACCGTCGATTACCAACACTTTGTGATTGACCCCGAATGGACGGAGGACAAATACATTGTTGCCACTGAAGCGCGCCCCCAAAATCGAAGCGTCGTGCATCACATTTTGTTGCATGTAATTCCACCAGGCACCCCACCCAAAAACTATTTAAGAACGCGTGGTCCCATCCTGTCTGGATATGCTCCCGGTGCGATCCCACTGACAACCACCGAGGGGGTTGCTGTCAGGGTCAAAGCCGGCAGTAAATTACTGTTCGAAATGCACTACACGCCGAATGGCTATGCCCAAAAAGATCAAAGCCATGTTGGACTTTGCTTTGCAAAAGAACCATCCAAGATCAAACGTGAACTGAAGGGAGATGCTGCGAGCTTTCCTCCCAGGGACCTGCTCATCAAGCAATATGATCCTCAAAAGCAAGTCGTTCAGGATTCGAAAAAAACAAGACGGAATGTTGCCTTGATCAGCATGACTCCCCACATGCATCTGAGGGGAAAATCGTTTCGCTATGATCTGGTTGATTCCGAAACCGACAAAGTCATTGAGACGCTACTTGATGTGCCGGCCTACGACTTCAATTGGCAATTAAAGTACATTCTCAAGAAACCCAAACTGATTCGGCCTGGGCAATTCATTCGTTGCACCGCTGTATTCGACAACTCGGCAAACAACCTGGCTAATCCCGACCCCTCCGTAGATGTTAGATGGGGTCCGCAGAGTGAAGATGAAATGATGATCGGCTTCATGGAGTACATTCCGCTTTAAGCCAAAAGAAGGCAACATGCTGCCGAATCTCCACCGGTGAAATCGCCGGACTTCAGACTGCACATTGTGACGTTTCTATTACTGTGTTAACCGTTACTGCGTCAACCGACCCCACGACTACTGCATGATCGTTAAAAAATCAAAGCGTTTCATCAACTTCCTGAAGACGACCGCGATCGGCGGGCTGCTATTTTTGTTGCCACTGATTGTGTTAGGTGCATTGGTTGGGCAAATCGCCCCGATTGTCGTATCGGTTGCATCGGCACTCAACAATTACATTCCGGTAAAAACAGCCACTGGAATCGCTATTCTTGTCGGACTGTCCATCGCCATCATTCTGCTGCTGTGTTTCGCCGCTGGTATGTTTGCACGCTGGTCGCTCGGGAGAAAAATCTCAACCGCTTTCGAGAAAAAGCTCGCGCTCTTCTTCCCACGCTACTCGATCCTCAAGGATCAGATGGCTGATACGATCGGGGGTGATGAGACGAGACCGCAAATGAAACCCGTGCTTGTGGTGTTCGACGAATGCCAACGCATCGCCTTTGAAACAGAACGTGATGAAAAGCAGGGCTTGGCCACGATCTACTTGCCCGGTTCACCTGATCCGTGGTCAGGCAAAGTGGTGATACTGAAACTTGATCGTGTCACCCGTTTGGATGCGGATTTTGGGCATGCCGCTGCGACCTGCGAACAAGTGGGCCGAGGCTCGATTGCGATGCTTGGAAAGTTGGCTAAATCACCCACAGCTTAAAGTTACCCCGAATCGCACAGCAAATCAGACTTGCACAGCGGATGAACGGATCACGAGCGAACAGCATGGCGAGAACGGACGATCTGTGATGGACTTAAATGCTTGCATTTCCATTTCCGTACTTTAGCCACGGTTGGCAAGGTTCGTGTTTTGGGAATCCGACAAACCCTCTACACTGTGCGTTCTGCTCAGCTTAAGAATTATTCGCACCGGGAAGGACTCCACGAAGATGTTTCGTCACGCGTTTCCATCACTTCTGATTGCCATTTGTTTGATTTCAGCCTCTGCTCCGCAAGTTGCCTCGGGGCAACAAATGGAAGCCGCGACGGTTCAATCAGCGACCTCCGTATTAACCGAGGCGATGACAACTCCAGGAAACAAGATTCCTCAGGCGATGCTCTCTGATGCTTACGGGGTTGCGATCATTCCCAACGTGATCAAAGGTGGCTTCGTGGTGGGCGCCAGGTTTGGCCGCGGTCTGTTGTTCATTCGCGATGCGAACGGCATTTGGCATGCCCCTGTCTTTGTCACCCTGACCGGTGGAAACATTGGTTGGCAAATAGGAGTCCAATCCTCCGATATCATTTTGGTATTCAAAACATTGAATAGCGTACAAGGCATCTTGCAAGGGAAACTAACGATCGGTGCCGACGCAGCTGCGTCAGCTGGCCCGATTGGGCGGCAAACCGCTGCGGCGACGGATGGTCAACTCAAAGCGGAAATCTATACTTATTCGCGCAGTCGAGGATTATTTGCCGGTGTTTCCATCGATGGCTCAGTGGTTCGCACTGATCCGCTGGCCACCAGTTCTTATTATCACAGTGCTGGCCCTGGCACTCCTTTGGTGATTCCTCCGGCTGCCTTGCAATTAACCCAATCCATTGCTCGTTATGCCGGTACCGTTCCTCAAACGGTCCCCACAGCAGGAACGCCGGCGGCACCCGTAGGTGGCAATCCGGGCATTCCTTTTGGAACTCCCACTGCCGGCAATCCCCAAGCACCATCAGGAATCCCGGCGACTCCGGCAAGCACGGTGACGGTGAGCACTCAAAACCCACCGATTGTCCGCCAACAAGTCGGCTCAGAAGCTGATGTTCTGAGAACACAACTCACAAAGCTGGCGCCCGAGCTGTACGAGAAACTGGATGATAACTGGAAGAATTACCTCGCCCTGCCATCATCCATTTTCTTGACGGGTGGGCACCCCACAGCAAGTGAGATCGCAATCGTTGTGCAACATTTCGAAGCGGTCGCGACCAACCCTGCCTACAAAGAGCTTGCTTCTTACCCTGCATTTCAATCAGTTTACGGGGTTCTGCGACACTACCAGCAAACGATCACCAATGCGTCTGCAACTTTGAATCTTCCGCCTCCGCCCACTCGTTAATTTTTTGGCAGTCGTATTTCCCTCAGTCAGGGGGATACCCCGTGAGCAGTCCAAGAATCGGGTAATCTGTCCGGAAACGCTACTGCATCAAGATTCAAATGCATCATCTCCTGCGTAATCAACAGTTGCTTCAGCTACGGATTACGCTTCAATCATGATGCTTATCACTGACTCATCAAAACCTTATTCAACATGTACACCTCTGCAGCCACGCCCGTAGCAACCTTGTGGTCGGTTGCCCGTGAACTGTGGCGTCATTTTATCGCGGTCGTACTCTACGTCAGCTTGATTGAGGGTCTCGACATTCGCTACGAATGGAAAGACACCGCGTATCCGCTTCCAGTGATTGCGATCCTGGGTACCGTGATCGGCTTACTTTTGGCATTTAGAACCAACTCCTGTTACGGTCGTTGGTGGGAAGCCCGCATTCTATGGGGTGCAATTGTCAATGATTCCCGCACGTGGACACGCCAACTTCTTGAGTTTGCATCATCGACTGATGCCGAAACTCAACCAGCAATAACGCGGATGTGCCATCGCCAGATCGCATGGTGCTACTCGCTAAGTCGCAGTCTGCGAGGTCAAGAGGCGACGCAAGACCTCGACACGCTGCTGACTGAAGAAGAAATGAGGGAGGTCAGTAAAAAGCATGTGCCGAACCTGTTGCTTTTGCAGCAGGGTCAGGAACTTCGAGCACTGAAACAACAAGGGTATCTGGAAACATTTGAGTTCATCGAACTTGAAAAGACTCTACTCAGGCTGACCAATGCCATGGGCGGTTGCGAGCGAATTCGCAACACAACGTTTCCCCGCTCTTACAGCCGAATGATAAATCTTCTGATTTACCTATTTGTCATTTGCCTTCCTTTTGGACTTGTTGACCTACCGTGGTTCGGACTGGTCTCAACATCAATCAGCTTTGCAATTGCATTTTTGATGGTAGACCGGGTCTCGATTTTCCTACAGGATCCATTCAGCAATCGTCCGTCAGACACCCCCATGTTGAGCATTGCACGAACAATTGAGATCAACATCCGTGAAATGCTGGGGGAAACCGAGTTACCGGAAAAGCTGAATCCCGTGCGCGGCGTACTAATGTAACGATGCTGTCCTCGCAGAAAGACAGCTATGCGTCCTACCACAGTCTCTGAAAAGCGAGATACGCAGCGCCGACCATCTCGCGGTTACTTACAAGTGTCTCATTGCGTTGGATTTTTCAGCGAATTTATTGGTGAACTGCTAACAAGCGTTCCTGCGACTTCATGCTCCACACGTCGTTTAAAAATCGTTGATTTTCCTCTGTGAGGATCGACCCCAAATCAATTCCCAAAAATTGATGCTTGAGTAGCGGTTGATCGAATAGAAGAACACACGAATTGCGAAAAAGAAATGCTAACGAAAACAAATAGCGTAGTCCCGCAAACAAAACTGATAACTTGCGGCAATCGCGAGTTAACGCGTCGTGCAACAGGAGCGGCTTGCTAAAAGAAGAACGTCGATTTGGGAGATGAATCACCCGCCCCTCTTGGCCTTTACCACTACGCTAGTGCTACAATCGAGGCAGGCGGATTGTCGATGGAGCCGTCTCGTTGTCCAGCTACCCGAAATATTGGCGATGCGACATTAGCGATCCGTCCGGCGCGAGCGCCCCCCCCATTGCCCGGCGTTGGGCTATCACGACGGAGTGTGGGCGAGTCATTTGAGACTGGACAACCAATCAGCCCGGGCGCACCATTGCCCGCAACCATGCTTCTCTTCCTACCTGTCGATGATCTACGAGCACTTGTCACTAAGAATTCCTGATACGACCAAAACCATGAAATACATCACATCTGCCGCGCCGCTGGTTTTGCTGGGTACTTTCCTAGCTTTACCACAATTCTCCTCTGGGCAAAATCCTTCGCCATTGGAAACCCAGCTCGCAGCGACACCTAAGCCTCCGATCGAAGTTGCGGAAGAACACAAACCATTTCTTGCTAGTGCCCAAGCATTCGTTGACGCTTACGCAAAACGCGATTCCGAGGCGATTGGGAATATGTTTACCGCAAACGCTGAGTTTCTGGATGAATTTGGGGAACTCACTCAGGGTCGTGAAGCAATTGTCGCGGTTTTTGACAATGTGTTTCGTAATTCACAAAACGCAACAATCGATGAAATCGCAATCGAACGGATACGGAAAATCACGGACCGTGTTGTGCTGGAAGAAGGCGTCGTCTTTACGGCCGAATCTTCTGACCACGTGCGGACTCAGAGTCGTTATGTCGCGTTACATACGTTGGAGCCGGATGGCAAGTGGCGGATCAACTCGCTCAAGAATTTGCCAACCAGTAATGTCAGCCGCAAAGAACAACTTGAGCAACTTTCATGGCTGACAGGGAACTGGGTCAATGAAGATGATGATTCGGTAGTTCATACAACCTGCAACTGGTCCGAAGATGGAAACTACCTGCTACGACGCTTTAGCGTGCAAACGCGAGATGGTAATGAGATGAACGGAGTCCAGCGTATTGGGTGGGATCCAGCTAGGAAAAAAATTCGCTCATGGACCTTTGATTCCCATGGTGGATTTTTTAGCGGACTGTGGACCAAACACGACAAACAATGGCTACTGAATTCCGCTGGCGTTACAGCGAACGGTGAAACCGTCACCGCAACAAGTGCATACACCCTGCATGACGCCGAGATGGTGACATGGCAATATCGCAGTCTCATTGTGGCTGGCAATGTCCGCGAAAATATGGAACCAATCACAATGGTAAAACGTCCACCACCGCCGACCCGATCACCTAAGTGATCAAGCATATCCCCTCACGCAAAAATCCACACTTTTGAGATCCGACTGATGATGAAGACAGCATCCTACTTTCTGCTGGCTGGAGCTTTGCTCATAACGCCGATCAGCGAACTGCAAGCTCGCGGACGAGGCGGTGGGGGTGGCGGTGGCGGTCGCGCCAACATGAGCCGCGGTAACATGAGCCGCGGTAACATGAGTCGACCCAGCGTGAGTCGACCCAGCCCAAGCTTTAGCCGGCCCACACGACCAAGCTCAGGGATGCCGTCTGTCTCACGTCCCTCCATGCCCTCGACTCGACCATCTTTCCCTTCGATGCCTTCCACAAGGCCGTCTTTTCCATCCACACGGCCTTCGATCCCATCCACACGTCCTTCGATCCCATCCACACGTCCTTCGATCCCATCCACACGGCCTTCGATCCCATCCACACGGCCTTCGATCCCATCCACACGTCCTTCGATCCCATCCACACGGCCTTCATTACCGGGAGACAGGCCATCCACACGGCCTTCGTTGCCCGGAGACCGACCAGGTAATGGCACTCGGCCTGGCACAGATCGTCCGTCGGTGCGTCCCAGTCTGCCGGGTCTAGATGGTGGTCGTCCTTCAATCGGCGACCGCCCCAATCGCCCGGACAGGCCAAACCGTCCAGACCGGCCCAGCATCGATGATCGCCGCGCCTCGTTGAACGACCGTTTGGACCAACGTCCGGGCCATAATCACCCTCACCACGACCGACCAGGTTACGGCTGGGACAACTGGTACGACCACCACTACAGCCACCACCACCATTGGCACCACGGTTCGTGGCATCATCCATGGCGGCCGCCTACCTGCTGGAACTACTGGTGGAATCGTTACCCAGCATTGACCACATTCGGCCTGACGACGTGGGGCATCAATCGTGTCGGTTGGGCGTTTGGTTACAACAACTATTACAACCCGTACGTGACTCCCAGCACTGTCGTGATTGACAACAGCGTTTACGACTATTCGCAACCGCTCATCATGGCTCCTGGCGAAACCACGCTGTCGAGCAACCCGACAGACGCACCACCTGCAGATGTTCCGGAAGCTTCGCTGACTATCTTTGATAAAGCTCGCAATGATTTCTACTCAGGTGATTACACGGCAGCCTTAAAAGCAACCGATCAAGCTCTGAAAGATAGCCCCAATGATGCAGTGATGCATGAATTTCGAGCGTTGACTCTGTTTGCACTGGGGCAATACCAAGAATCGGCAGCCACCCTGTATGCAGTATTGAGTGTTGGTCCCGGTTGGGATTGGACAACCATGATTGGTCTCTACCCACAGGTCGATATCTATACGGAGCAATTGCGTAAACTCGAGCAATTCGTCACGGATAATCCAGATGACAATGCTGGATTGCTGGTACTTTCGTACCAGTACATTACTGCCGGACATGATCAAGCAGCCGCGACCGAATTGGAACGATTGGTCGCTCTGACACCAACCGACCCAGTTGCAATCCAGTTGCTGCTGAGTGTCGAACCGAATGCCAAAATTCCTGACCCACCCAAGGAGGTGCTTCCGCCACAACCGACGGCCAAGATTGCCAAGGACCAACTCGACGGATCATGGTCGGCAGACAGGAATGGACGTGGCTTTGAAATGGACCTGAAAGAAGACGGAACTTTTGCTTGGACGTACTCTCAGGGCGATCAATCGCAGGAAGTCACCGGCGTCTGGGATGTCGATGACAAGGGAATCTTGGCAATGGAAATGAACGATGACGGTGTGATGCTGGCTCAGGTTCTATTGAAAGACGGAAAGCTCGACTTTTACATGATTGGTGATACAGAGGGAACACCACCGCTGGAGTTCACCAAAGGGTAAATCGATCGGCTAAGAGTAGGAATGCCATATTTCCTCAGGACATAGGGCTTTTTTTCATTGCACAAACTGCAGGGCACGTTCCCAGTGCCCTGATGCGTGGTAGCCTGTGCCCTATCACCCTGTTTTCCCTGCGACCGGCGATTGATCATGAAAGACAATGAATTCCCCCGAACGATGCCACTTTTTCTCACAGGTGCTGTTCTTACCTTGCTGGGCTGCCTCGCATTCGCGGCGCCAAGCGTCGCTGGAACGTGGGTGGTAGTAGTGATTGGCGTGGTTCTGCTGATCGCTGGAATCATTCAATTGTTGACGGGCTGGTGGGCTGAGCATTGGTCGCAAAAAATCTCACCAATCATCATCGGTTTGGTTTCCACCGTCTCCGGTATTGGCCTGCTTACCGAATCTTGGATCGGGCCAAAAATGGTCATCTTGGTGATGTCCATTTTTTTCGTGGCCGGTGGTGTTTGGAAAATGGTCACCGCTTTTAGTTATCGCCCGGCAAAGGGTTGGCTCTTGCTGTTTTTCAGTGGTGTCATTGCAGTGGGTCTCGGATATTGGATGTACACACGAACGGGCGAACAAGCGTTGGAGATCATTGGCATTCTAGCCGGCATCGATTTTCTGCTGACCGGTATCTCCATACTGGCTGTTGCAATCACCGTGCGTCAACTAATGGCAGTTGTACAGGATGTATCAGAGCAGACATCGCAGGACCCGAACTCGGACAACTCGCTGGTTGATTGATTACGTTCACCAATGTTGACGAAAAAGACTTTAGTAAAAACCGTTGGGGATTTCAGACGTCATTGGCCTCAACTATTTCTGACGAATGGACTCTATACAGTCATCGCAGTCGTCCTTCTGACACCACTGTTGGCTTTGTTATCCCAATTGCTTCTCCGCCTCTCCGGGCAGGCGGTACTTGCAGATCAAGACATTCTCTTTTTCTTGCTTGGACCGGCGGGTTGGATCTGTCTGATCACGTTGGGTGCTTTGTGGCTGGGAATCATCATTCTCGAACAGGCGGCACTGATGGCCATTCTCGCAGCCCCCCTCGACCATAGGACGGGCACGGTCGTTGCGATTCGTTTTGCAATGGCACATACATGGCAAATCAGTCAGGTCACGGCCCGACTTATCTTCCGTATTGGGCTGTTGGCAGCACCGTTTCTCGGCATAGCCGCCGTCACCTACGCGATGCTGTTGAGCGAGTTCGACATCAATTTTTATCTTCAGGAAAAGCCAACTGAATTCATTGTTGCTGTTTCGATCGGAGCGATTCTGGTCATTACCTTGGCGATTTTGATATTGAGATTTGTCTTCAGTTGGATACTCGCTTTGCCATTAGTACTCTTTGAGCAGGTCCCGGCCTCACAAGCACTTCAGGAGAGCGCCCGTAGGACGGT
>Ga0315321_10000497_pt1 | contig 28954 bp, 24 predicted proteins | sample M180m21515metaG_FD_203464 | JGI IMG/M metagenome (GOLD analysis project Ga0315321, IMG submission 203464) | Ammonia-oxidizing marine archaeal communities from Monterey Bay, California, United States - M1 80m 21515 | ecosystem: Environmental > Aquatic > Marine > Intertidal zone | place: USA...
TATGTGAATAAAAAGTTTAGTAATTGATTATAACTAAAGAGAGTTTTTTGAATTAGAGGTAATAAAATGGACAACAAAATTTTACAAATAATTTTAGCTATATTTCTTCCTCCGGTAGCAGTTTTCCTTAAAAAGGGTGCTGGGAAAGATCTCATTATAAACATAGTATTGTGCTTACTATTTTTTATTCCTGGGGTTGCTCATGCTTTATGGATTGTTACAAAGTAAAAATCAAAGGGGTCAGAGTACTTTGATCAATTCAGGGAGATTGATTCGTATTCCTATTGGAAGTAGGGGACACTCATAGCTTAATAGTTTAAGGAAGTTGCTGTAAAAGGTTAATGGCATTAGCTTGGATTTGACTGAGTGTTAAGCTATTAAACTATAAACGTCCCCTCTGGCCTCCCAATTGCATGAACTAATCGCTTCGCTCTAGCGGAGAATCCGCTGGCGCTACTTCTCCCTAGGCGAGCTTTGCGTTACCTTGAACTAGTGATTAAGGAGCTTAAAAATGAATTATATTGTTGATTTGTTTGGGGCTTTATTGATAGTAGGAGGGCTGATCCTCCTCATAAAGCCAGCATACCTTGTTGGTCTTTTACAGCCGTATACCGAGGAACTTGCGCTTTATGTTTTAGCGATTAGTGTGAGGCTGGTTTTTGGGGCTGCTCTTGTGTTGGTGGCGGAATTTTCAAAATTTCCTGTCATGCTTTCAGCGCTTGGCTACATAACTTTATTGGCAGTAGTTGTGCTTGTGGCTATGGGGCATGCAAGATTCAAAAGACTAATGGCATGGGCTTTGAACCATGCAATGAAGTATGCCTGGGCCAGCGGTTTGTTTGTTCTGCTACTTGGCATCTTTATTATTTATGCGGTCACTTAATATCTGACAAAGAAATTGAAATTTAACAAAATGTTATGCAGGAGAGCTTTTACGGGTATTCGGTGCCCTTGGCCTGATGCAACGGAGCGCAAATATGAGCAAACATGAAAAGATAGATTATGTTGAATTTCCTGCAAGTGATATAGAGGGCACGAAAAGTTTTTTTGTTAAAGCGTTTGGCTGGGAGTTTGAAGACTTCGGTCCTGAATATACTGCTTTTTCAAATCAGGGTTTGGATGGTGGTTTTTATAAAGCAGATCAACAATCAACAACTGAAAAAGGCAGTGCCTTAATAGTCTTTTTTAGTGATGACATAGAGGCCACCCAAAAGAAGATTGAAAGTGCGGGCGGTGAAATTGTTAAGCCTATATTTTCATTCCCGGGCGGTTGCCGTTTTCATTTTAGTGATCCCAGTGGCAATGAGTATGCAGTTTGGGCAGAGGAAAACAAATCGCAAGGTGACTAACCAGGGCGCTTATTTTGCAAGCGATCAAGGCTGAAAGGTGGCGGTAAAAATTCAAAGTGCAGTAAAAGAAAATGCCGCTGAGCTTGCGTATTTGATTAATTTGGCAGGTGAAGGCATTCCAGAATATCTGTGGAGTGAAATGGCCGAAAAAGGTCAGGACCCGATGGAAGTGGGCCGCTTGAGAGCTTTGAGGGAAGAGGGCGGATTCAGCTATAAGAACGCGATAACCTGCGTAGAAAACGGAAGTCTGCAAGGCATGATCATCTCTTATAAGCAGCCGGACCCCTACGTCGTAGAAGAGATCGAAGAATACCCAGAAATCGTTAAACCCCTGGTTCTTTTGGAAGCCAAAGCACCCGGAAGTTGGTATATCAATGGAATAGCAACGTTTGAAAAATACCGGGGTAAAGGCATTGCACGAAAGTTACTGTCTGATGCAGAGGAAAGAGCGATCTCTGCAGCTTGCTCTGAAATGAGCCTCATCGTAGCATCCGAGAATGCTCGAGCGAAAACGCTCTATGAATACATAGGTTATGAATCAGTTTCATCATTACCAGTGGTTCGCTACCCCGGCTGCTTACATGGTGGAGAGTGGCTGTTAATGGTGAAGCGACTCAAGTAATGGTAATGCCTAAGAGTGGCTGAGAGTAAGGGAGACCGAAATGAATGTTGAAGCGCAAATTATTGCCCCTGTCGTTGCTTTGGTGGTTTGGTCAATGGTCATGTGGATGTGGATGTACGCAACGCGTATACCCGCCATAATGGCTGCAAAGATGCCCTTGGATCCAAACTCACCACGTGGGGAGCAAATGTCTACGTTGCCGGCAAATGTTCGATGGAAAGCCGATAACTATATGCACTTGATGGAGCAGCCGACTCTCTTCTACGCGCTGGCGATTTCTCTGGCCGTTATGGGTGAGGGAGCTGGTATCAATTTGTATCTGGCCTGGGCATATGTATTGATTAGAATGGTGCATAGTCTTGTTCAGGTTCTTGGCAACAAGATTGGAATCAGGTTTTTGGTTTTTGTGCTTTCAAATATTCCGCTGTTTTGGCTAACCATTAACGCCGTGATACTTGTCAGGGAATGAATTCTGAACCAGGCAGTCTAAGGTTTAAGGCTTACGGTGTTTTGGCTGTATCAGCTTTTGTGCTTCTGCTGGTCTTCAGGTTTTTAGAGGCTGTCATACCCGAGCTAATATTTGCTCTGCCGCAAAACGCATTCAGCACTACACTCTCCTTTTTGGTGTGGTACGTTTTCATTGTAAAATACATGCCTAGATGCCCTAATTGCGGCTTTGGGGTGCTGTCCCTGTTTGAGCTTGGTTCACTTCCCTTAGTTCTAATACCTTGGTTTGCAAGAAAATGTTTTAGATGCCACTTGACCCGTTAGTTGAGCGGTTTCTGCGCATCGGACGTTAGGCATCAGTGTCTGTAATAAACCCGTTTCTGCACGGTCTTTACATGAAAGCTTTGTTCATATTTGTTGGTTTTTTGCGCACAAACGAGGCTTGATCGAGTATTATGCTGGCACGATCTAATAGGAGTTAGAATGCGCATAGAATTACATAGGTTATTGTTATCTATTAGTTTTGTGTTTTTTGCAGTTAGTGCCCAGGCGCAGCTACATCAGACTGATCAGATAGAGGTCGAATTGATCTCGGAAACCAGTAATGTGGTTCCGGGTGAGACGCTTTGGCTTGGAATACGTTTAGACCCCATAGAACACTGGCATACCTATTGGAAATTTGGTGGTGATAGTGGTGAGGCGACTGCCGCCAGCGAATGGCAATTGCCTGCGGGAGCCATTGCCGGCGATATCGTTTGGCCTATCCCGGAATGGGTGCCTTTTCCAGGTACTGATTTGGTTAGTTTCGCCTACAAACGGGATGTTCTCCTACCAATTCCTGTAACGGTGCCTGCTGATTATTCAGGCTCCAGTTTTGATATCAAGACCAGGATTGACTGGCAGGTTTGTGATGAAATTTGTATTCCTGGTGATGCGGAATTTGCTCTGTCCTTGCCGGTAGGCAGCAACTCCCTGATTAATGAAAAATGGCAGCAGGCATTCGCAGAGACAAGGGCGAATACACCTGTTCCGATTGGGTCGCATAATTTACAGGCCAACTTCAACCATTTTGATGGCAAGTTCAATGTCATGATTGAGGCTGATGGTGGTCAATTTGAGAATATTGATGAGGCCTGGTTCTTTCCTGAACAGCGCCGCATCATGAAGTATGCTCCCTTCCGCAAGGTCATGAGAGACGGCAATCGACTGCAAATTTCTACCGAGCAACACCGTCGCTATCCGGCGGACCTTGAAGAGTTAAACGGCCTGCTTACTTTTATCGATGATGAGGGGCAGTGGCATGGCTACGACCTCAAACCGACGCGCACGAACATAGCTTGGGATCACCGCATTGAAGTTGAGTTGATTGCAGAGACTAGCAATATAGTGCCTGGAGAAACGACCTGGCTTGGTCTGCGCTTAGACCCGGTTGAGGACTGGCATACCTATTGGAAGATGGGCGGTGATAGTGGTAGGCCTAGCAGCGTTAGTGAATGGTTAGCGCCCGCAGGAAGCAGTATTGGCGAAATGCAATGGCCAGCCCCGTATTGGATTCCCTTCTATGATACTGACTTGGTGAACTTTGCTTATGAGGAGGAAATTCTACACCCGACTGCAGTGACCATCCCTGCAGACTACGAAGGTGAGTCGGTGGAGTTTTCCACATTGGCCTATTGGAACGTCTGCGAACAAATTTGTATTCCGGGTGAGCAGCGCCTCAGTATTACTCTGCCTGTGGCACAGTCTGCAGAATTGGACGAAGGTACCGCGCAGATATTTGCAGAAACAAGAGAGCGCTTGCCGGTTATTGATCACGATATCAAATCGATCATTGCTGTGGCAGGTGGGCGAGTCAGTCTGGGCTTTGAGTCAACTGATGTTTCGTTTTCAAATTACAGTGATGCATTTTTCTTTCCTGAGCAACGGCGTGTGATCAAGCCGGGGCCGCTACGAGATGTCAGTATCCAGGATAAACTGCTGCAGATTACCCATCAGCAACCTCGGCGTATGCTAGAGGATTTGACTGAAGTGTATGGCGTTTTGGTGTTGGAGGATGATCAGGGCAGCCGCGCTGCCTTCGAATTCGTGAACCCTGCTGCTGTTGCTAATCTTACAACCGTTGCACCTTTGGCAGCTACTGACAATTCCAGCAGCAGTGATGGAGCTGGCGAGGGTTTGCTGCTCTATATGTTGTTTGCCCTGATGGGCGGTTTTATTTTGAACCTGATGCCTTGTGTGTTTCCTGTGTTATCGATGAAGGCCCTGAGCCTCGCCAAGAGTGCTGGTGAGTCAGTGCATAAGCAACGCATGCATGGCATTGCTTATACGGTCGGTGTTGTAGCGGCCTTCGTGGCCTTAGCGACGGTTTTGATTGTTCTTCGAGCGGGTGGCGAGAGAATTGGTTGGGCGTTTCAGTTTCAGCAGCCTTGGTTCCTGGCATTCATTGTTTATTTATTCTTCATGATGGCCCTGAGCCTCTCAGGTGTGTTTGAAATTGGCACCAGCCTGATGGGAGCGGGTGGTGGCCTGACACAGAAGAAAGGTTATAAAGGCTCATTCTTCACTGGTGTATTGGCCACTACCGTTGCTACACCTTGTACAGCGCCATTTATGGGGCCTGCTTTGGGCTTTGCCCTAACACAAACCTGGCTAGTCGCCATGCTGGTATTCGTGTCGCTGGGCTTGGGTATGGCGCTACCGATTCTTGCACTGTCTTTTATGCCGGCTCTGACCAAGTATATGCCCAAGCCAGGCGCCTGGATGGAAACCTTCAAACAATTCATGGCTTTTCCATTGTATGCCTCAGCTCTGTTCTTCCTCTGGGTATTAGGTACTCAGGTTGGTGTGATGGGTATGTCCCTGGTACTTGGCGTTTGTATTTTGATGGCCTTTGCTGCTTGGTTGTATCAGCGCCGCTTTACGATGGGGCCAATTTTGCGCACAGTAAATTACGCCCTGGGCACGGCGGTGCTTGTTGTGGCGATCTATCTGATGCAGACGCCGTTCCTGCAACCAGTGCGCGTTTCCGAAGCGGTGGATGTCGATGCGGAGGGCAACTCGGCTGTTAACTATGAGTCGTTCAGTACGCAGCGCCTCAATGAAATACAGGAATCAGGGCGCCCTGTCTTTGTGAACATGACAGCGGCCTGGTGTATTACCTGTCTTGCCAATGAGCAGGCTACCCTGAGTACAGAAAAAGTTAAGCAGGCTTTGCTGGATTATGACATTACTTATATGAAAGGTGATTGGACCAACGAGGACCCGGAAATTACGGCGATTCTTGAGCGGTTTAATCGACCTTCGGTTCCTTTGTATGTTTTGTATCCTGGCGATACTAGCAAGGAGCCGATCATACTCCCGCAAATACTCACTCCAGGCATAGTGATAGACGCATTTTCTAGCATCTAATTTCTACACTGATCTTCTTTACGGTGGCTTCTACCCGCTTGATTCGTTGAGAATTTGAGTGGCGGCTGTCTTGTTTTTTCTATTTTTATAGAAAGGCTAACAGTCTTCATGGGGTTTGATACTGTTGCCAGCCTTTAATGTGGGATGGCTGAGAGTGAAAAGAGATCAGCAGAAAAAAATTCTACTAGTTAGACGGCGAGATAGTACTCGATTTTCAATTTGTTGATTTCAATGACGTCGTGATTGTTGAGCCTTACCGCACGTGACCCAATGGCTTCACCATTGATCATCAGCAGACTGTTACTGTCTTCCTGATCCAGGCTAACAATGAAATGACCGTCCGGTCTTTTGTTGATCTGCACGATTTCGGCGCCAGACTTGCCGAGTTTTATTGAGGGTTTCCGTAATAGAAGTTCTTTGCCTGCACCTTTGCCGTTGAGTATTTGCAGTTTGGCTGTATCCAGGCCTTCCTGTGTTGGTGAACGCGGCATGTCGATCGGTTCATTGTTGGGTTTGGTGCCGGGATAGGTAGAAAATTCTGGTTGCCGTTTGATCAGGACGGTTTTGTCATCATCGGCAGTGGAGAGTGATTTGTTGATATAGCGCAGCTCATGTTTACCGATGACAATAACATCACCATGCTTTAACGGGTGTTTGCTAATGGCATGGCCGTTAACATAGGTGCCGTTTGTGCTATTAAGATCTTCAAGAAATGAATCATCAAACAGCGTAAGAAGCTTTGCGTGATGACCACTAACAGCCAGGTTTTCAATGCAAATATCATTGTCATCTTTGCGCCCGATAGTCATAACTTCTTTATCGAGTATGAACTCGCCTAAACGATTAGCGTTAAAGCTGAATTCTAATTTGCCGGGCATGATAATTTTTAACCTCTTGGTTTTCTGTATTTATTCTCCTGCTAAGTCTGCATAAGAATGACAGAAATATTGTCTTTACCACCGTACCTATTTGCTAATGCCACTAGTCTTTGGCAGGCTGCATCGAGATCAGTACTATGTTCATCGATGGTTTCAGCGATCTCCCAATCTGACACCATGTCAGTGAGCCCGTCAGAGCAGAGCATGAGTAAATCATACTGCTCAAGTTTCACCCCGATGGTATCAACTTCAACCTCGGGCCTGGTTCCCAGCGCTCTGGTTACAACATTTCCGACGCTGGCGTTGCGGGCTTCTCTTTCTGTATAGAAACCTCTGTCTATCAGGTCCTGAACAAGGCTATGGTCTTTGGTGACTCTTCTGAGGGTTCTGTCTCGATAAAGATAGAGCCGGGAATCACCTACATGGCCGACATACAGCTGGGTTTCTACAATCATTGCTGCTACCAGCGTAGTTCCCATGCCCTTGTAATCTTCTTCCTTTTCAGAAGCCTTAAATATCTCTGCATTACTTTCAGAAATTGTAGTTGAGAGATATTCCAATAACTGAGAACTGGTTATCGATACAGACGTTTCCTGCGAAGCATTCTTCTGTAGCTTTTTTAACACGAAATTGACGGCCATTTGTGCTGCGACTTCCCCGGCGTTATGCCCACCCATGCCATCAGCCAGGACGGCAATCGCTAGGTCCTGATCGAAATCTATGTAGTCCTGGTTGTATTCGCGGCGTATTCCAGTATCGGTATGGCCGGTTATTCTAAGAGGTGTCTGGTTTTGCGACATTAATGCTTCCTGAGCTCTTCTATGTGCTTAACGAGCATGGAGTAAACTCCTGTCATGCTTTGGTTAACTTTCTCTTGCCCATCGAACAGATAAAGGTATTGTGCAAAAACTAGCAGTAACAGCCCGAATAAGAAACCCATTCTTGTGCTGACAGGAGAGTTCTTTCTATTGGTCAATAAAGACTCGGAAATAATGCCTTCTGTTGTTTTCTTGTTGTCGAGAACTGTTTCTTGTTTTTTACCATGAGGAAGCTTATTGGTAAATGTTTTGTGATGCTTGTTCTGCATGTGTTTCCGGAACAAGGTTACTGCTTTTTGTAAGCTGTCGTGGTCGCGATTTTGCGGAATGGTTGAGATCATGCCTGAAATCAATGTTTGTATGTTTTCAGGCAGCTTGGTAAACGATTTTCGTACGACAAAGCTGGTGTCCTGTTGACGACTAGGTAGTGAGCCGGTGAAAAGTTGATACAGCACAACTCCGGTAGCGTAAATATCTGAAGCTTTTGAGCGCTCTTCATTATCCAGATAGTAGAAATGGGAGTTTTCTGCTGTGCTGAGGTCATCTTCGAGTGAGAAGTCTGTTAATTTAACTTGACCGTTGTCGTTAAACAGGATGTTGGTAGGTCTCAGATGTCCGTGAATAATCCTATTATTGTGAGCAAAAATTATTGCTTCACAAATTTGAGACGCAATTTTTAGGGTCTCCTGCCAATTAAGCTGAAAGGCCAATTTGTCATTCAGGGTGCCTCCGCTCAAGTATTCCTGTATCAGAATAAAGTGGCGTTCATTTCGAGAAATACCATGGGTTTTTACGATGTTTTTATGTTCTAGCGAAGCCAGTAATTTGCTTGCTTCGTAGCCTGTGCTGGAGCTCGCTTTCTTTTTTATAATGAGCAAATGGTTTTTTTTTCTCTGCTGGTAGAGATAGACAGAACCAAATTTATCTTCACGTAAAATATCAAGCAGTAAAAAATTCGATTTAATTCGAGTAATACCGTGTTCTGCTTGAATGCGCTGTTCTTCGTTAATATGGCTGCCCTGGGATATCTCCAGTAGATGGTTCTTTAATTGCTCGGCAGAGGCAGGCCGTTGTCGCGGGTTCTGATTGAGGCAGTGCAGGATCAGTTTGTTGAGCTCTGGTTCTATTTCCCCGTTGATGCGGATGGGTTCAGGAAACACTCCTGTTGGAATTTTTCCAGTGAACAACTCATACATCACTACGCCGACAGAAAACAGATCGCTTTGTTCGGTCACATTGTCAGATGATTCCCGTTGCTCAGGCGACATATAGTTATAGGTGCCCATTACCGTGCCGGAGCTGGTTTGATTGCTCAGTTTTTTGTGCTCCTCATAGAATTGCGCAATACCGAAATCCAATATCTTTACATTGTTATTGTCATCAATAAGGATATTTTCCGGTTTAATATCGCGATGGATTACATTGTTCTGGTGTGCATAAGACAGGGCTTTTAGTAATTGAATGATGATGTCGATTTTGTCTTTGTGACTGATGTTATTGATCTTGGATGCAGTGCCAAGATCCATGCCTTCCACATACTCCATGACAAAATAGGGTGTTGCATCAGCACTGACCCCACGGTCGATGACGTGAATAATATTTGGGTGGTTTAATCGGGCAATGATGTAGGATTCACGATCAAAGCGGCGCATGGCTTCTTCGTCCCTGCTAAGTTCGCTCACTAAAAGCTTGATAGCAACGGGTCGCTGTAAAGATTCCTGTATGCCTTTATAGACATAGGCCATGCCGCCTTCGCCGATTTTTAATAACTTTGAATAGCCGTCTAGGTGCATCAGTTTTCCTGTTTAATCTAAGCGCATGGGTAGTGGTGCTATATGATCTCTAGCGTAATGAGCGAGAACACATGAGAATGTGATATTCTTCGCAAAATCACGGCGTTAACTGATTGATTCTAGATGCTGCACAAGGATCCTACTGTAATGAAAGTACCGAATTACACGATTACCGCGCTAGCTGTTGTATTGGTTTTCTATCTGCTGATAGTAGGGGAGGCGTTACTGTTACCTCTAGTCATCGCGATCGCGCTTTGGTATTTGATAAATACATTGGCAGCGGCTTTTTCTCGGATAAGTATTGGTGGATTCCAGTTTCCATCTTTCGTCTGTCTTGTGGCTTCTCTGTTCACATTTTTGTTTTTAATCTGGAGCCTGATTGATTTTTTAAGTGGCAGGGCAGACGCTGTTCTTCAAGTTGTGCCTATCTATCAGGAGAATTTGACTGCGCGCTTTGAAAATTTGCCTCTAGTGGTGGTGTCTGCATTTCAGGATCAGATGATTACGGACTGGATTGATCTTCCGGCCTATGCGACTTCGGTAGCGGCATCGTTTGCGGGAATACTCGCCAGCAGTGGCTTGATCATGATTTATATTCTGTTTCTGTTTTTGGAGCAGGGCAATTTCGATGAGAAGATAACCGCTCTTTTTAGCCGTTCAGGTACGGAAGCAGATGTTAGGGGAATTATTGCGCGCATTCGCAACGATATTCAGAAGTACATCAGCATCAAGATGTTCACCAGTTCCTTAACGGGCCTTTTGAGTTATATATTTCTTCGAATAGTGGATGTGGACTTTGCAGGGGTGTGGGGTCTGTTGATTTTTTTGCTTAATTTCATACCTACTGTTGGCTCTATCATCGCGACCATTTTTCCAGCCATGATCGCCCTTGCGCAGTCTGATGGTTACACTCTTTTTATTTTGGTGCTTGCAGGTATTGGTGTTTTGCAGGTATGTATAGGCAATATCCTTGAGCCTCGCCTCATGGGGAGTTCGTTTAATCTGAGTCCCATTGTCATACTGCTTAATCTGGGTTTATGGCAGTATATTTGGGGCATCCCTGGCATGTTTCTTTGTGTCCCTTTCTTGATCATACTGACAATTATCCTGAGTCATTTCCCGCAAACAAGGCCTATTGCCATTATTCTCTCCAGTGATGGCCGATTACGGGTGCCGGAAGATGGCACGGTGGAGCAGTTTATGGCGGGAAGCTCTAGTGGCTTGCTGTCTTCAAAGCAGGATAGTGCTGAGGAATGAGTTATTGGCCTGTATTTGTAGCCTGCTGCAATCTCCTCCTGTAAAGAGAAAAACCCTGCAATATCCGCGTATTAGCGCTATAATCCTCTGCTTTTTACTATTGGCTGGGTTGCGGTGTGCCAACTTAGTTTAGAATCCGGATTCATTAATGAATAGCGCTGAAATTAGACAGAAATTTTTGAACTTTTTTGCCGACCGGGAGCATCAGCTTGTTCCCAGTAGTTCTCTGGTGCCTGGTAATGACCCAACATTATTGTTCACCAACGCTGGCATGGTGCAGTTTAAGGATACTTTTCTCGGGGACGAGCAAAGGGATTATAGTCGGGCAACCAGTTCACAGCGCTGCGTGAGAGCGGGTGGAAAGCACAACGATTTAGAAAATGTTGGCTATACCGCCAGACACCATACTTTTTTTGAGATGCTGGGTAATTTCTCTTTCGGTGACTATTTCAAGCGAGAAGCCATTCAATACGCGTGGGAATTCCTAACAGTTGATTTGAAGCTGCCTGCAGAGAAACTCTGGGTAACGGTTTTTGAGGACGACGATGAAGCCGCAGCCATTTGGCTGGATGAAATGAAAATTGACCCGAATCGTTTTTCACGCCTGGGTGAGAAGGATAATTTCTGGTCAATGGGCGACACAGGTCCCTGTGGGCCTTGCTCTGAAATATTCTACGACCATGGTGAAGAAGTGCCTGGTGGACCGCCAGGGAGCCCAGATGAGGACGGTGATCGCTATATCGAGATCTGGAACCTAGTTTTTATGCAGTATGACAGAAGCTCTGATGGATCCATGACTCCTTTGCCGAAGCCTTCTGTTGATACCGGTGCTGGTCTGGAACGGCTGGCAGCTGTTATGCAACAGGTGCATAGCAACTACGAAATTGATTTGTTTCAGCAATTGCTGAGGGCTATTTCTAAGATTACCGGAGTGAGTGACCTTAATAACAATTCGCTGAAAGTGATTGCAGATCATATCCGCTCTTGTTCGTTCCTTATTGCTGATGGTGTTATGCCTTCCAACGAAGGGCGTGGCTATGTGTTGCGGCGTATTATTCGTCGAGCTGTCCGTCACGGCTATCAGTTAGGGGTTAAAGATATTTTCTTTTACAAAATTGTAGCTGCATTGGTGGAGGTGATGGGTGAAGCTTATCCTGAGCTAGTACAGAAGCAACAGCTTGTGGAGAAAGCACTAAAAGATGAAGAGCAACAGTTTGCACGTACACTTGAAAATGGCATGTCCATTCTTGAAAAGGCAATACAGGGATTAGATGGCAAGGTGATCCCTGGTGAAACTGTTTTTCGCTTATACGATACTTATGGCTTTCCGGTAGATCTGACTGCAGATGTGGCCCGGGAGCACAAGTTGACACTGGACATGGAAGGCTTTGAGAAAGCCATGTCGGCGCAAAAGGATCAGGCTCGGGCAGCAAGTAATTTTAGTTCAGTAGCAAAACTGGATATTTCCAGCAATGATGTCACTGAGTTTTCTGGTTACGAAAAACTAGAGGACGAATCAAAGGTGTTGGCAATTTTTGCTGATACTGAGAGAGTCGAAATTGCCAACAAAGATGATGAGGTTCTACTGTTGCTAGATAACAGCCCTTTTTATGGGGAGTCCGGTGGGCAAGTCGGCGATACCGGTTATCTGAAGAGTGGTGGTGTAAGTTTTGAGGTCTTGGACACACAGAAGCAAGGGGATGCTTTGCTACACCGCGGTGTGTTGCGCGAAGGCTCTATAAAACTAGGTGATAAACTGTCTGCTGTGGTCGCTGAAGAAGCGCGTGAAGCTATTACTCTGAACCACTCGGCGACTCATTTAATGAATTCAGCCCTTAGGGGTGTATTGGGCGAGCATGTCTTGCAAAAAGGTTCTCTGGTTGATGCTGATAGGCTGCGTTTTGATTTTTCTCACTCCACAGCGGTAACAGCCGCGGAGCTGAAGCAGATTGAAAACCAAGTGAATGCACAGATATTGGCTAACTCTGTTGTTAGCAAGGAAATCCTTCCAATAGAGCAAGCACAGGAGAAGGGAGCACTTGCGCTGTTCGGAGAGAAGTATGGAAAGGAAGTCCGTGTAGTTAGCATGGGAGGAGAGTATTCCATAGAGTTTTGTGGAGGAACTCACGTTGACCGAACTGGTGATATTGGTTTATTTAAAATTGTCAGCGAATCAGGCATTTCCTCTGGAGTTCGTCGTATTGAGGCAGTCACTGGGCGTGGTGCACTTGCATTTGTTGAGCGCGAAGAACAAACCTTGAAGCAAGTCTGCGACATTGTGAAATCTAATGCTGACGACGTACTGGAAAAAGTTCAGCAGTTAGCCAGTAATAACAAAGCGCTAGAAAAGCAGTTAGAACAATTGAAATCTAAAATGGCTGCCAGCGCTGGCAGTGATCTCGCTTCACAAGCTGAAGAAATATCGGGAGTGAGAGTGCTAGCTGCAGTTGTTGAAGGGTTTAATCCTAAGACTCTGCGTGACACAGCGGACCAGCTAAAGAATAAATTGGGCTCCTCGGTGGTGGTGCTAATTACTGCAGCCGAAGGCAAAGTCAGTATAGTGGTTAGTGTGACCAAAGATTTGGTAGAAAAAGTTAAGGCCGGTGAGTTGGCTAATATGGTCGCCTTGCAGGTTGGTGGAAAGGGCGGAGGTCGGCCCGATATGGCAATGGCGGGCGGTACTGATGTGTCGGCGGTTCCTACTGCGGCAGCAAGTATTAAACCCTGGCTAGAGGAACGTCTATAACTTTGTGCTGTTGGTAAAGTGCATGCAGAGTAATAAAAATATTTGAGTAGAAAAATAGAGCGTTTGATTTGGATTTATTATGGCGTTAATTGTTCAAAAATTTGGTGGAACATCTGTAGGAACCGTGGAAAGAATAGAAGCGGTTGCGGATAAAATTGTGCAATTTCGTGATCGAGGCGACGATATCATCGTGGTAGTCTCGGCCATGAGCGGAGAAACTAACCGGCTCACTGCATTAGCGAAAGATATCATGGGCCACCCGACCCCTAGGGAGTTGGATGTGCTGCTCTCTACTGGTGAGCAAGTGACTATAGCTTTATTAAGCATGGCGCTGGAGAAGCGCGGCTATGCTGCGCGCTCTTTCACAGGTGGACAAGTTCGTATTCTAACTTGTGGTACACATACTAAGGCTCGCATACGTGAGATAGATGGCACACGCATTCACGCGCAATTGGAGCAGGGCAATGTTGTTGTGGTCGCAGGCTTCCAGGGTAACGATGAGCATGGCAATATCACTACACTTGGACGAGGTGGTTCTGATACCACTGCAGTGGCTTTGGCAGCAGCGCTGGAGGCAGATGAGTGTCAGATCTACACTGATGTGAAAGGTGTTTATACAACTGATCCAAGAGTTGTGGACGATGCGAAGTTATTATCTAGTATTACCTTTGAGGAAATGCTGGAGCTGGCCAGTCTTGGCGCCAAGGTTTTGCAAATAAGAGCGGTAGAATTTGCAGGAAAGTACAGAGTTCCATTACGCGTTTTATCCAGTTTTGAAGAGGGTCCGGGCACCCTAATTAGTTTAGAGGGAGATGAAAAGATGGAAGACCCTACTATTGCAGGAATTGCTTTCGAGAGAGACGAAGCCAAATTAACAATGGTTGGAGTGCCTGACATACCTGGCGTAGCCTATCAGGTTATCGGCCCAGTCAGTGCGGCTGACATTGAAGTTGATGTAATTGTGCAGAATGCGGCTGAAGATGGGACTAACGACATCACGTTCACTGTGAAACGTGGTGAAAGCGATAGAGCCAAGAAGATTCTTGAAGATGCTCAGGCTTCTCTGGGTGCCAGAGAGGTGCGCTTAGACAAGAAAGTCGGCAAGGTCTCTGTGGTTGGTGTAGGCATGCGTTCTCATGCAGGCATCGCGAGTAAGGCTTTCAAGGCTCTGGCTGATGAGAACATTAATATTCAAATCATTACTACCTCTGAAATCAAAATCTCTGTTGTGATCGAAGAGAAGTACCTGGAACTGGCTGTGCGTGCTTTGCACAGCGCTTTCGACCTGGGTGACTCAGAAAACGGAGGAAATAACAGTTAGCACCTCCATTTACAGCAAAAAGAAATAAATCTTGCTGAAGTAGTTGGCATTGAGCTTATTAAAGCAGATACTAGTAGCTGGTAACGCTGCAGCCCTCTAGATTCGTGGGTTTCAGCGAAAAGCGCTTGATATTTCAGTCTTCTTTTTCAGCGGGTGGGTCAAAGAAGACTTCAATCGAAATCTGTTCAATGAGATGAAGCCATTTCACCCCGTTGGACAATATTGTTTTAAGAAAGGGCGAGGGCGGCCTAGTAGGCTGAGCTGGCATATCAAGCAATATGGAAGCCAAAGGGATGAGTAAAGGAGGATTGCAATGTTAATACTGACACGTAGAATTGGTGAAACATTGATGATCGGAGATGAGGTTACGGTTACTGTTCTTGGGGTTAAGGGCAACCAGGTTAGGATTGGAGTCAATGCACCTAAAGATGTTGCCGTACATCGAGAAGAGATTTATCAGCGGATACAGAACGAAAAGACAGATGATTCTGAAAATTGAGATGTAGAGAAAGCGTGTAAATAACATAATAGGTGTTACTAGGAAACCAGCGAAAGCTGGTTTTTTAGTATCTGAGCTAAGCTCAGAGTGCCTGGTATATTTTTATATGTTTTTAAAGGGGAGTTTTGATGATAATTTCAACGCCGGACTTATGTGATGAATATGGGGATATGGTTAGAGTTGCGGAACCAGTATTTAAGCACTTTGGTGGAGTGAAACAACTTGGTGGTGAGGTCGTCACGATTAAGTGTTTTGAGGATAATTCTAAGGTTGCCGAAATGGTACGAACCAATGGCAATGGTCGTGTTTTGGTGGTCGATGGTGGTGGTTCTTCGCGGCGTTCTCTATTAGGCGATCAGTTGGCTACGCTGGCGCTGGAAAACAATTGGCAAGGCATTGTGATATACGGCTATATCCGTGATATTGAAGAGATTGAAACGATGCCAATCGGTGTTATTGCATTGGGTGCAGTTCCTCGGAAAACTGAGAAGCGAGGTCTTGGTGAAGTAAATTTGGATATACAAATAGCAGGGCTAACAATTAAGCCTGGTGAATATCTCTATGCGGACGGCAGTGGGGTGATTGTTGCTGATCAATGCCTGCTTAGTGATGGTTAACACCGAACCACTGATCTAACAACAGAGCCTGGCATGCACCCAATAGGGTAATCTACTCTAACCCTCATAACGCTACACTTAGCACGAACTTCCTCTTGGTATCCTTTCCGTACAGGCTGTTAGAAGAGTTATATTTTTTCCTGATTAAGCAGGAAGGTTAAGACAATTAGCCCGAAGAAAAGAAATAGTGCCCCAGATAGGTAAAGTGCATATTGGAGGCTGTACAAGTCTGCTACATAACCAAGAATTGGGGATGTAGAAGCAAAGAGAATACGGATAATAAAGCTTCTGATAGACATTACCGTTGCTCGCATCTCGGAGGGTATCTGTCTGTTCATATAATCACGCAATACCGGTGTTGCCACTCCTCGAGTAATGTAAAAGAGAAGCAGAACCAACAAGCCCCATAGAGTGGTGATATAAGCAACAGTAAAATAACAGCCCGTAATGAGTAGTAATAACAGAGTGATCAATGTTTTGGTGTTAATTTTCTTCTCTATTACATGTGCGTAGAAGGAAGGGATGGCAACCGCCAAATTGAGCCCCGCTCCTATTAATCCAAAATAAATCACCTCTAAGCCGAGCATCTTAAAGTAAGGTTGAGCAAACCAGGCCATTGTTAGTGTTGCTGCACCAAAAATTGAAGAGTAGAAAATATATGCCCTCAAGATATTGTTTTCTACCATTGCGTAATGAATGATCATCTTCATGTTCTTCCAAGGTTTACTTTTGCCATCTTTCAAACGCTGTACTTTTGGCTCAATCAAGAGGAGTGCAACAATAAAACCAACCAGAGCAATGCCAACTTGGTAATAGAAGGGGGTCCTTAAACTAATTCCAGCTAAAAAACCTCCAACGATGAAGGCAATCGCTTCAGCAAAGTTCCCCATTGAAACTGTTCTTCCTTCGAGCTTAATAAAGTCATCACTTCGATTTAACTCGACTAAAGAGTCGTACATCAGGGCAGTATCCGTGCCTGAAATGAAACTTTGGCCGATGCCTAAACAAAGCGCCGCCAGTAAAAAGCCATCAAAACCAAAAGAAAGAGCATAAGTTGAAATGCCTACGAGCCCGAAGAATGTGCCTATGGCCATAGACTTTTTTCTTCCTAAGACATCGGCAACATAACCCGAGGGGATCTCAATAAGTGCTATGGTCACGGAATAGATTGCTTGAATCACAAACAGATCGGTGATGGTCAGCCCATTCTCTTCATAGAATAACCAAATAATGGGCATGAAAAGTGTCATCCACTTAGATGCCTTAATAACATACAACTTCCAAATATTTGAACTAACACTCATGATAGGGAAGGGTCGAATGACTTGGTCACTGAAGGCATTGAGAGATTTAGAATGCCTAAAATAGGCAGACCTGGATGTTTTGACAAGGGGGGCTCATCACCGCTCACAATAGCGAACCCCAGTTCGCTGGTATTTATATTCAATGTGCCATCTGCGTAAGCTTATTAACAAAAGGAATAATTTGGATAGCTGATGTATTTACTGTTTCTTGTGGTGCGGCATATGTCATGGTTGCAAAATCAGAATTGCTCTATTAAAACGGTAAAGTGTGTTTTCAGTGTTCAGGCCCTGGCACTATTTGAGTTCCCTGCTTGTTATCTTCAATTTATGGAAGAAGCTGGTCACAACAAAAAAGACCGATTGAGAGAGACTCTCAGTCGGTCTTTTTTATTATAACGTATTGACGTTAATAGTGAGGTTTAGTCAACTGCAACAGAGCGCTGTTCTCTCTCTTGGCGTTCTGCTACTAGCTTCTCATAACCCTCGTCATCTAAGTGAGTTACCGCAATCCATGCATGATTCATTTCATCTGCAGTTCGGCTACCCCACGGAACGTACTGATCTGGATCAGTGACATTCGGATTATTCGAAGTATTGTCATACCATTGCTTCAGGATAAGAACAGCTCCTGTAGGAAGTAAAGGTGCAACGTCTGGATTGTAGATATGACTATGGTGCCACGTAGCACTCCAGTTGGATATCTGACTAATTGGCTCTGTGCGACCGGTTTCTGGATGGAACACCTCCAGGGAAGCAGCATTCATACGGAGGTGGCCGTGGGGTTGAAAACTATCGATTCGAACCGGATGGTCAAATGACTGGAAGCCCTCTACCATCGCATAACCATTTGGAGGTATTAGCAGGTCTCCCTCTCGGCCGATTTGGTATTGTTTCAGATCTTGTTTGTATCGCGCCTGTTTTTCATACCCTTCAGGGTGTAACCAGAGGCCAATTTCAACGACGTTGTCTTTGATCATCTCGCCTTCTGCCGTGGCACCTAAACCACCTGGGAACATGTGAATGCTCCAGCGAACCTGTGATCCGGCTGGAACTGTACGGCAAACATCCTCAGGGACAATTTCACCCCATTTGCCCATGGCGTACTCGGTTAATTGACCATAGGTTGCAAATTCACCATCTTCGGTAGGTGCGTAGATATCAGAATTGGCATGGTGTACCACGGCCATGGCGTCGCCGCGAGGTTTCACTTGCACTGCCTTGATACAGCGATCTGTCTTTATTCCCATTTCCACGAAATGCTTGCTCCACAAATCGGTTCCGCTAGCAGGTATATCCATCGGTTGGGAAGGAATTATCATATCAGGTTTGCCAAGCTCAGCAGTGAAATTCCATTCGTCTGGATCTCCTATGTCAGGCATTGGTACAACTACATCTGGATCACCCAGAGGAGAGCCCTGGTTAACCCAAGCGACGATAGTGTCGATCTCACTCTGTTCCAGGCGCCAGTCACCTTCAAGGTCCTGAATGCCAATGCCGTGATCGTATGCGTAGGGGGGCATGCTTCTGTCGGCAACTTTCATTTGGATAAGGGGAGCCCACGGGCGCACTTGGTTGTAATTGGTCAGCTGCATTGGGCCGATACCGCCTTCACGGTGGCAAACCACACAGTTTTCGTTAAGAATTCGGCCAACGTCACCAGTGTAGGTAACCACATGATCAGCATCGGCTTGTGCCAGTGCCTGGGTCTGAAACCCCATCAAAGCAAGCGTTACTATGCCCGGCAAGCCTTTTGCAATTTTCATACTATTCTCCTTAAACAAATAAGTAACACTAAATTTATTCAACTTCATAAATTATCTTTTATACAGGGTGAATACAAGTGCTTTATATCAAATACCCTAGTAAATTGCTATGTTATTGAGAGGGTGTAGTATAAAACGGGGTAGTAGCCTTACAACCTGTATTGATGCTCAAAGTTGCGCGGCTGTAGTAGGGCTAAAAGTGGGGAAGGAAGAGAGAAATGATTCGGCCGCCCTTGCTGGACGACCGAATCAGGATGGTCATGGAGTTACAGTGATTTTCTGATAGACGTTTGACCAGCAACATTGGTTGGTATCGGAGCTATCCGGCGCAGAAAAATTGTTCACCTTAGCATGAATGATATAGTTACCGGGTTCAGAAAAAGTGGCGTAGACGCGGGCCAGACCCTCACTGCCAGGCACTAAAACTACATTAGGCCCACTTTGCTTGACTGTTAATGTGCAGCCTTGACAGAGGACCGAGGGTTCTTTTGCTTTATCTTCAGAATCGATATCGCTCACATTGTCTGGGTGACGAGTAAATGTTACTTCGCCATTGCCCTGATACTTGTTGAATATAACTCCTACTGGCAATGTATCTGCAAATCGCGGGTCGTTGGAATTGCGTACCGAAGGGTCTTTCACTTTTACTGTTAACAGTACTTCGGATCCAGCCGCTACGGAGTCGGGATAATCGCGAATGGATGCGAACAATCCCGGGGAAATGTCATTGCTTTCACCGAAACCGGCAAGCGGTTGCATAGAACCCTGGGGTCGCGGCGACATGAAGTCGAGTTCATAGCCAACACGGCCAGCTCGACCAGGTACTTTGAAAATTTCCTGATTTTCAGCCTTTAGATTCCACCAAACATCGCTATCTATCTTGTCCGCCGGAACAGTGATGGTAAAAACGCCAGTGTGGCGGCCGGGGACAAAATGTGTGGGTTGCATACCGTCGTATTCGGCGGGGTCCATGAAGTTGGCATCTCCCAATGGAATTTCAACAGCCACCTTGTTTCTATTCAGGTAGCCGAAAGAAAAACTTCTCGTTCCATCTGGGTTTGGGACCCAGCCTTCCAGCAAAGGAATGATTGGCAAACCTTGAGGTGGCGCTATGCTGAGAAAGCGAGGTTGTTGTGCTTGGCTTGAAACACTGGCTAGTGCGAGCAGTATAAAACTGAGCATGCCGAATGTTTTACGTAATTGTTGCATTATTTTGCTCTCCAAATTGCAGTTTCGATGGAACTTTTTCCATTAATGAATTTGTTTCACTGCCTTTCTATTTTACTTAGTCACGTCAGCGAACATTGGCGTGTAATTTAGCCTTGACTGTTTTTTATTCAATTGTATAAATTAACGGTTATGCACCATGAATACAAGCATTTTGTATCGTGTATTTGGTGAGCCGCTGTAATCCATGCATGGTCGCCACCCCCGGCAATATTAGGTAGTATTATACGCAGCAATACTATTATTCAATGGAATTGATCCATAATATGTATACCAACCATGGGGCAGCTCCAAGCCTCGGTTAGGAAAGTGATAGCCTTGATTTGCGTGCATTACTATAGTGCTTGGCAACCACTTTTTCAGCTAAATCTGGGTTGTGGGATTCGAGGGCCTCAACAATAGATGCATGTTCCTTGAAAGCATCATCTATCCGGGTAGAATTACTAAATGGCCGCCCTTGAAGCAGCCCAATCTTAAAGCGCAAGAGCTTTAATGTTTGCGATAAATAATTATTATTACAAGCGTCGTACAACACGCTATGAAATTGGTTGTCAATTTTCGCGAGCATTTCAGGTTCGGTACGTGCATTGTCAAATAGCGCCAAATTAGCCTTTAGCATTTCTATTTCGAGATCTGAAATATGCACGGCGGCGGCACGGGCAGCAGTAATTTCGAGCTCATCACGAACATGATAGAAACTTTCTGACTCCTCGGCTGATAACTGAGTCACGCACACCGTGCCGCCGTGTAACAGTACCAGTAAATCTTCTGTCAACAGCTGGCGTATCGATTCTCGAATAGGTGTGCGGCTCATCCCCAATTTTTTGGCAAGCGCTGCAAAATCGATTTCTTGACCAGGGTTTATTTTTCCGGTCTGGATTGCGTCACGGAGATAGGCCAGTGCCTGATTCGTCAGTGGCATATTTTGTTGTGTTGCTTTAGGCTTGGCCTGTTTCATATGACATCAGTGTAAAGAATCTTTTATTGTTAGGGAAGTATCCGGTTAGGTTCTGATAATCAAGCGATTAGGAGATGTATAGATGAAGGGAGGAAAGACTGGAACGAAAACTATTATCCCAATTGGTTCGTTTGGTTTGATAGTAATATTTATCTTGGGGCTGGCCACATCCAGTTCTTTGATAGCCGCAGAGAGTTTTGCACTAACGGGCAAGGTTACTTCGCAAGAGGAAGGTGTAATGGAGGGAGTGGTCGTCAGTGCCAAGCGAGAGGACTCGACGATAACAGTCTCTGTGGTTAGTGACTCCCAGGGGCAGTACGGCTTTCCGGAAGACAGAATGGAACCCGGTATCTATGCTATCAGCATGCGGGCAATTGGATACGAACTGACTAATCCGGGACCGGTTGAGCTTACCGTGGAAACTACCTATCTGGACTTACAACTGACGCAAACCGACAGACTGTCTGAGCAGCTTTCCAATACTGAATGGTTGATTAGTATGCCGGCAACTGGGGAACAGAGGCATTTCTTGAATGGAAGTTGCACTATGTGCCATACGTTGCAGCGGCCACTGAGATCTCGTTACGAACCGGAGCAGATGGCGAAAGTTGTGCAGCGCATGAGCACCCACACTCTTAACTCCACGATAGCACACCCTCACTTTAAATCATTTTGGACTCAAGTACTCAGTAACCCGCCTACCCAGCGGCAGACTGATATGGGAAGATTTATTAGCAGCATCAATCTGAGCACTGCTGATACTTGGCAATTCCCTTTGAAAACATTACCCCGTCCTACCGGCAAAGCCACAAAGGTAGTTGTGACTACTTATGATTTGCCGCGACCAGATGCGGCACCGCACGACACTGAAATAGGTCCAGATGGAAATATCTGGTATGTGGATTTCGTTTCTCCTTACATAGGGAAGTTAGATCCCAAGACGGGCGAGGTGACTGAGTACAGCCTTCCGATACAAAAACCGGGGTATGCGGTTGGCGGTCTTAATATTGCGATTGGCCAGGATGGGATGATCTATGCAACTACAATGCATCAGGCCCAGGTGGTGAGATTGGATCCAAAGACTGAAGAAATGGAGACCTTCCTTTTCCCATATTGGGACGTTGATAGTATTGGAGGGGACGCTCGCGTGACAATGGTTGATCCAAGCGCCCAGTTAGTCGATGGCCATATTTGGGTTAATGCATATAGAGGAGGCGAGCGCGGCATTATTGGGGAGGCGGGTCTGTCATACCAGGTCAACCTTGAGACTAATCAGTGGACACCTGTTATTCAGCCACCAGGCAGCCCGGCCGCTAACGCCTATGATATTGTGGCTGACTCAAAGAACAATCTTTATGGCATGTATTTATACAACGACAATATTTGGAAGATAGACCCCGTTACATTGGAGACTACCTTCTACGAGATACCTACGCCAGGCGCAGGCGGACGACGCGGGCATGTGGACTTCAAAGATCGATTGTGGTGGGGGCAGTTTGCGGGAAATGGTATTGGCATGTTCGATCCAGAAACAGAAAAGATCACAGAGTGGCAGATGCCTACGCCGTGGACAAACCCCTATGATGCCGAGTTTGATGATAAGGCTTATGTCTGGACCGGTGGTATGAACAATGACCTCGCTGTGCGTTTGAATGTGGAGACAGGGGAGTTTACAGAGTATCTGTTGCCATTTGAAACTAACATTCGTCATGTGGATGTGCAGAAGTCAGGCAATCCTTATGGAATTTCGAGCTTTTGGGTGGAAGGTCAGCTCAATGCTCACATTGTACATATCGAGCCATATGTGCCATGACGATCAAGAAGTGAAGGCTGGTCTGGCGACTGATTACATAAGCATGAAAAGTCGCCGGTCAGCTAATCTAATCACTTTGCGTTTTTACTAGTGAACAGCTTTTTGGATATTTGGTAGGCGCAGTGATTTGAAGTTATCAGGGTAGCCGAAACACATACAAAATATTACCACCTCCACGCTGTCGAATCTCAGGTGTATGCCTGAGGTAATTAACACCTCCACCTGCGGCAATCGCGACATACTGGACACCATCTACGCTATAGCTGACAGGGAAACCACCAGCCATTGAATTGAGAATCTGTTCCCAGAGGATGTCGCCATTATCGGCATTGAAGGCCCGAAATTTTCTCGCATCGTCTGAGACAAAAACCAATCCTCCACCAGTAGTCAAAACAGATCCCCCGATCCCCGCTCGTTGGCGATAGGTCCAACGTGTTTTGCCAGTTGCAACATCGATAGAGGTAAATTGTCCGACTTGGCCGGTATCCTCGGGGCCTAGCGTCGGACGAAAAATTGCGGAGGCGTGGTGAAGTCCGACGGTGGGCTCCACGGGCCTAAGCAAATAGTTCATGCAGGTATTGTTGCTGGGTGTGTACAGGGAATTGGTTTGGGGGCTATAGCCAACGGAGTTCCAGTTAATTCCACCCTGATTAGTTGGGCAAACCAGTTTCTCCTGTAAAGTTTCGGTGATATCAATCACTGGGTTGGTGATGCCCTTGCGACCTTCTATATCGACGCCCACGACTATGTTTTGATAACTGGTTTCAGTAGCCCAGAGGAATTCACCAGTGGCTGCATCAAGCGTCCACACAATTCCCGGTTTGCCTGGAATACCAGTAATAACTTTTCGCTGCTGATTGGAAGTAATATTTGGATTTATCCACGATACAGCGTCAACGTCCGGCGTGACTTCAGTTTCAACTATTAGGCGTTCGTAGGGGTGATCCTGATCCCAATTTCCGCCAGGGACGTGTTGAAAATACCAGACGATTTCGCCGGTATCGGCATCCAGAGCGAGCGTTGAATTTGTATATAGAACATCTCCTCCCTGAGTGTTGCGCTGTATAGCTCCCCAGGGGATAGGAACGCCCACGCCGATGAAAATAAGATTGAGTTCGGCATCAAAGCTGGCAGGCATCCAGGCGGAACCGCCACGGCGAAATTCGTTGGGTAAATTGCCCCAGCTTTCCCCATTGGCTTCACCAAGTTTTGGTACTGTGTTGGTGCGCCACAGTTCTTCGCCGGTGTCGGCATCGTGAGCAGTAATCCAGCAACTTGTATTGATGTAGTAACAACCGGACATGCCGGTGATGACTTTGCCATCGAACACTTGTGGTCCACCGGAATAGTGTTGTCCAACTGTCCAGTCACCAACCTGTCGTTCCCAGGTGACTTCTCCGTTGGTGGCATTTAAGGAAACGATGTGGGCATCGTGTGTGGCGATTAATAATTGATCCTTGTAGAGAGTGCCATTGCGATTTGCACAGGATAAAGGTGCCGGATGATCGACGGTGGCCCGGCGATATTCCCAAAGAGGTGTGCCATTGGTAGCGTCCACTGCCTCGATAAAGTCACAGGCTTGAGGCAGAAACATGATGCCGTCGTGTATCAGTGGAGTGGTTTCCTGCTTGCCAGGCTCCAGAGTCCAGGACCAGGCCAAGCGAAGGCTGCTGACATTATCTGTGTTGATTTGATCTAGCGGGCTATAACCCCAATTATTTGCAGTACGACGCCACATTAGCCAATCGTCTTGCGGGGGCTCCTGTAATTCAGTCAATGTCACTGGGCTGTAATTGTCCAGCAGTGACTGCGTTTGAGCTGTCGCTGTCGGCTCGAATACGAGAAGAGCTATAGATATTGCACTGCAAATTGTAGAGAAAATACAGTGACGCGGAGTAAGGGCTGTCATACTTTGTTCCCTCTTAATTTTGTCTGGCTTTTTAGTCTTTGCTTTGCACTAACCCTAATGACGAGAAAGGTCGGTAGTGCTTAAAGCAGTTTTTATTTTTTCATTGTGTAAATCTAGTCAGGCAAGCTAAACACATACAGTGCATTACCATTGCGTGGATAAGTGATCTCTGGTGCTATCACACCAGGAACGGTTCTTGGGCTACTGCCACCAAGCGCAGTATTCACAGCTATATATTGCTTGCCGTCGACAGCAAATGAAACCGGGTGCCCCTGTACCGAAGTGCCAAGGCGAGTTTCCCAGATTATGTCGCCATTGCGGACATCAAAGGCTCGGAAGCGTCGGTCCAGGTCGCCGACAAACACCAGGTTGCCAGCGGTGGACAGGGTGCCAGTATGGAAAGAGGCGCGTTGCTGATAGTTCCAGACTTCCTCTAAGGTATCCACATTGTAAGCGCCCAGTTTACCCATATTGCCATCGCTGCCAGGCATTTCAAAAAATCTACGGGAGGCTGAGCCAGTGCCAGAACCTTGCACTAATGCCACCTCACGTGCAGCATTTTCCAAGCAGGTCTGACTAAGCGGAGCGATCAAGGTTCCAGTTGGTTCATGATAAGTCATGGAGTGCCAGTCTTTGCCGCCGGCACTGCTCGGGCAGGCAGAAATCCATTCATTCAGCTTGGCGTTTTGAATATCTTCACGATAAGTCACTAAGCCGGTGTCAGGATCGATATTGGTAAAGGTGTTTTGAAATACGGTTTCGGTATGGCCTAAAAATTCGCCAGTGACTCGGTCATTCTTCCAGAGAATACCGTGCTTGCCTATGGAGAAGACGAATTTATCATCGCCGCGATTCACCAGTACTCGTTCGAATGCTTCATCAAGGTCCAGTGCTTCGGCAGGTACATGCTGGAAGTGCCAATTAAGTTCACCACTATCCACGTCGACAGCAACAGTGGAGCTGCTGTACAAGCCAACATCATCTATGGTCAGGTGTCGACTAACAGGTACCCAAGGTTTCTGTTGAGAAGTTCCCCAATAGGTGGTGTTCAAATCTGGGTCGTAGCTGCCGGTAATCCATGTATCGGTGCCAGCGCGGAACATGTCGGTCAGGCCTCCCCAAGTGTCACCACCAGGTTCTCCTGTTTTGGCGACGGTTATGAAGCGCCATTCCAGTTCGCCGGTGTTGGCATTGTATGCACTGATATAACAGTCGTCTTCGGTGTAGCGCCCACACCCAGCCAAACCCTGAATGATTTTACCGTCAGCAACAATGGGACCACTGGTGTTGCCGAATCCTTTGCTGTGGTCGGCCATTGTTACTTCCCAAACCTGCTCACCCGTTCGCGCATCGAGGGCGATTAAACGAGCGTCGGTAGTGGCCTGGATTATTTTGTCGTTGTAGATGGCAATGTTACGCATATCCTGACGGTTAGCGGGCCCGGTCCAATTTTCCCAAATTAGCTCGCCGGTGGCACCGTCAAGTGCTTGGATAACATTTCCAGGGTTGATCATATAAATAATACCGTCATAGACCAGCGGCGCTGGCTCTGAGTCGCCCTCGTGCATGCTCCATACCCATTCCAAAGTCATGCTGCCCACGTTTTCAGTATTGATTTGATCGAGCGGGCTGTAACTGTGGGCGTAATAATTTCTGCGATGCATGGGCCAGTCGCCTGGATCGGGGTTTTTCAACATGGCGTCGGTAACCGGAACGAAGTTTTCTACCGTTCCGGCTATTGTTACACCTGATGGAGATTTCGGCTCATTGGGCTGTTGATTGGCAATGCTTGAAACCTTTTCTGCGATAGTAAAATCAGTCTCTGCCGTGAGCGCAGCCATTGCACCATCAATGCCATTTACATTGAGAATATGGGCAACGATATTGAGATAGTCACCATCGCTGATGCCTTCATTGCCACCAGGTGGCATATTGGATTTGATGTTGTTTAATAGCAGTGCCGGAGTCTGTGTTCCCCAGCGTTGAAGAAAAAAGCTACCGGATAACAGTGGTCCTAAAGTGGTGCCTTCCAGATTAACACCATGACAGGCTGCACAATTGCTACCAAAAGCCAGTGCGCCAGCGTCGGCTTGGGAGCCGAGGGTTTCTGCCATGGGCGCTTGGTTTTGCTCACTTCCGCAGGCGGCTAGTCCGACAATCGCAGCCAGGCAGAGCAGGGGCTTTATTGTGTTGCCAAGGTGGAAGTCCATTTTGTTTCCTCGATTAATTAGTGGCAAAAATCCAGCCGCGTAATTCGCCAGCGGGATTATTTTCAGTATGAATTTGGATATAAAGTGCATCGTTGTGCAATGCTTCCACTTGTTGATCTGTTAGTTCCAACTCTCCATTGATATTGCCTGCTGCCACCGAGTCAACTTCAAGCTTGTGAACTACAGGTCCAGGTTGTGCTGGAGGTCCATTGTGGATGTGAGCCATGGTTGCCACTGAGCTCATGCCTGCAAAGCTACCTTGAATGCTGAGTGTATTGCCGTTAAGAGTTAGAAGCACTTCGCCTTCGCCTGTTATGCTGTTAACAGTTTGTGGGGTTACAGGCATTGGGGACAGCCTAGCTCGAAATGAGTTGGAAGATTGTGCCAGGCTTGAAATATTAAGTAGAGCTACAATCAAGACAAGAAGTAATGAAGAAGTGCGAGTGTTGTTTTTCATGGAGGCCTCTTGGCACAGCTGATAGTCGGAACTTTGTAAATAGTAAACCCAATCATCTCTAGTCATATACCGGGTTTGGTTTAGAGCAACAGGCTTACTTTTTTTGTTGCTCGGCAATCCTGGCGGCTTGAAGTATAGATGGTAGTGAATAGTTGCCTTCATGGCAGGCATATTCGTAGATTTTCTTTCCTGCTTCCATTCGCTGTAAGGGAATTTCGGCCGTATAAGTTTGGTGATAAATCGCTGGATCGCTAAGGGTGTAACTGAACAATAACTCATTTTCGGAGATGGGCGTATAAGTCTCAGAAATCTCCAGTTGAGCCGAAGATTTGATAAACGAGTTGGTCTGCTCTGCGCGAAATCCTTTGGTGTGAATTTTCAGTGAATCCCCTTCATACCAACCGATGGAGTCGCCACGCCATTTGCCTCCTTCAGTGTCTATGTGCTCGCTGTTCAGGCGAATGATGCGTACAGCACTAAAGTACTCGGATAGGATTACTACGTAATCTTCATTCTGCACGATCTGAATATTGCGTAGTGGATTATCGCCGTCGATTTCGTTGAAAGAGATAAAGAGTAAAGGCAGCTGCCCGGCGGCGTTCAGGCAACGTTCCTGTCCAGATCGAATCTCGGGACCGTCATATTGTTCGAACCCTTGAGCAAACCAGCCGTCGCGGATGTCAGTTGCATCTTCGCGCAGAGGTAACCGGCCATTGGCTGGATCGATGATCAATGAGGTTCGAAATTCACCGTTGACCTGGGCAACTGAAATCGCTACTACCTCAAAATCCTGATCAGCTTGGGCGCCTATTTTGCCGCCGACTGGCGGGGGTGGTCGATCAGCGGCGACGGCGCGCGATCTTTTCGCATCCTTAGCCCGAGCATCTTCTTCCATTTGTTTCGCCTCAGCCGCTGTGTAAGCTTGGCGAGTACCCAGCTCTACCGGTCGTTGAAACGGTGTTTGTGTCGGGCTAGTCCACAACCCCTGGAGGTCTGGGTGACCGTATTCGGTCCGTGGCACTTGCCAGCTGTTGTCCGCTGCCTCTGCGATAGCATTAGCCTGCACTGTGACAAGAGTGACTAACACTTGCAGTAACGTTGTCTTGACTCGGCGTTGCCAGTTCATCCAAAGCGGAATACGAGATGTGATGGCCAGTAAATCCATAAGTTTTAAAATAGTAAAAAGTCCGGGTTGAATTCGTTTTCGAATGCCTTTCTGCACCGTGTCTAAAATTTCGCATCCTCAAGCAAAAAGCAAAGTAAGAGTCGAATGCTATTACCCTGCTTCTTCTGCTTCAACTTCAACGATTCGTCTACTAGCAATATTCGTCATAAGTTATTAGCAGCCACTTATTAGTATTGTCACCAGAAGGAACAAAACGATCATTAACAACCAGCACACCATTATCACCGACGTTTCTGCCACGGCCGGTGTCGAGATAGTAGATATTGTCTTTAGCATGGATGGCCGTGAATTCGGCACCATCGAAATCTTGGGCAAATGAAGTTGAGACCGTTGAGATAAATAAACTGAAGAAAACTAAAAGACTTACAGAGT